>Ga0208752_100002_pt1 | contig 281367 bp, 276 predicted proteins | sample LakWasMet27_LOW6_2_FD_183871 | JGI IMG/M metagenome (GOLD analysis project Ga0208752, IMG submission 183871) | Freshwater sediment methanotrophic microbial communities from Lake Washington under simulated oxygen tension - Sediment Metagenome... | ecosystem: Environmental > Aquatic > Freshwater... | reverse complement strand
TTGCTCGGCAATTAAAAGATAATGCATTGATTCCATTTGGTTATCCCAAAGGAGCTTTTTATTACCCTGTTTAAAAATGGATTGTCCTGTTATATCGGAATACATTACGCATGACTCACTCGACAACGGCAATCAACCCCCACGCCCCTCAACCCACATCTCTAATAGCACTTATTAGCAGCATGTGGCGTAACCGTCAGCTTTTCGTGCAAATGACCGATCACGGAGTGGTGGGACGCTACAAAGGTTTAACCTGTTTTTTTCAACTTGAATCAAGCTTTGATTTAGGAAGCTGATTAATGTGGACCATATTTAAGTCTTTATTGGCCTATCGCGGCTTTATCTACGGTAGCGTCAAACGCGAATTCCAATCAAAATATCGCAATTCTCTACTTGGTGCGGCGTGGACTGTTATTAACCCGCTTGCCATGATAGTTGTCTACACTGTGATTTTTTCCCAAATCATGCGTTCAAAATTACCAGGCGTTGACGGTACATTTGCTTACAGCATTTACCTATGTGCCGGAGTTCTGACTTGGGGATTATTTTTAGAAATCGTTAGCCGCGCGCAAAATACCTTTCTTGAACACGCCAATCTACTCAAGAAATTAAGCTTTCCTCGAATCTGCTTGCCTATCATAGTAGTCGCTAATGCAATGGTAAACTTCACCATTGTGTTTGGCTTGTTTAGTATTTTTCTGCTGATTTCCGGTAACTTTCCTGGCCTCGCTTATTTGGCGCTGTTCCCTGTAATCGGCATTCTTGTGATGTTTGCCATTGGCCTAGGCATTAGTCTTGGAGTGCTCAATGTGTTTTTTCGCGACGTTGGTCAATTCTTCGGTATCGTCATCCAGTTCTGGTTTTGGCTCACACCGATCGTTTACCCGCTCAGCATCCTACCTGAAAAAGCACGTTCGCTGATGAGTTATAACCCTATAGCCAGCCTTATGACTGCATTTCAAGACATTCTTGTATCCAGCCTTTGGCCGACATGGCAAAGCCTACTGCCTGTCACAATTATCGCTGTTACCTTGTGCGGACTAGGTATGCATCTGTTTCGTAAGCATGTCGGCGAAATGGTAGACGAGCTATGACCAAATTAGAGCGTTTAAGCCAATTACTGCAAACAATTCATGACCTTGAGCTGGCCGTCTTAGTAGGCAGTCAAGCGCTTGGAACAGCAACACCGCATAGTGATTGGGACATTGCAATTCGTTGGAAAAAACAGATGAATAGCCTGGCTCAACTCGAACAGTCGGAAATTCTGAAACAGAAAATTGCCGATATCATTGAAATACACAAAGATCAAATTGACCTGATCGATATCCCATCAGCTCGACTTGCAATGCGAGCTGTAATTGCCGAAGAAGGCGTCGTTCTCAAAGGCGAAGATACGTTGGCATGGTGCCATTACCTCACCCACACGTGGGGAGAACTGGAAGATTACTACTGGAGGAAAAGCAATGCGGCTTGACCTCTATCAGGCAGAAAGTGAACGCATTGCTAACGAGCAAATGGCATTGCTTTTAGAGGCGAAACAACGCATTCTCGCTGGATCACCTCTATCTCGGCTTGAACAAAACGGCGTGCTCCATACCCTACAAGTACTCATAGAAAACGCTATCGGCAAATCCAAACATATGCTCAAGGCGTTAGGAGAACCTATACCCGTTTCCGCCTACGACACCTTTGCCAGTCTTGAAAGGCATGGCGATATAAAGTTACAAGAGTTACAAGAGTTACAACAATGGAATTCGGCGGTTGGATTACGCAATCGAATTATCCATGATTATATGAATATTGATATACAACTAGTCTACGAACTTATCACCAATGATCGGCTGCAATTTATTGCCGACTTCCTGCATAAACCGATACAAATAACATCTACTGTTGGAATTCAACCTACGCTGACAGGCAAACTTTAAAGAAGGGCTAGTGTTATGCGTCTATTACCGAATTATCAAAAAGTAATTTCTGACACCGCCCTAAAAATATTTGGGGAGAGTGCTTCGGTGTGGCTATTTGGCTCCAGATTAGATGACTCTGCCAAAGGGGGAGACGTGGACTTGCTCATAAAACTTGAGTCGCCTACTGCTAACAAAGATTTATTGGCGACAAAATATAATGCCCTGCTCCAAATACAACTTGGCTTACAAAAGTTTGATATTTTAGTGATTGATCCCTCAACAACACTAAAACAGATCCATCAACAAGCACTTTCCAAAGGTGTAAAGTTATGACTGATAAATATCCCAATACAGGCCTTGTCGCAAGGCTTGAACATCTTCAGCGAGTTGTAACAAAAGAGTGCGATTACCTTATTTACACTGCACAAGGATTAAAACAGACTGACCCAAAGTTTTGCTGGCTGGATAAGGTTGAACAAAACGCCAGCTTAACCGAAAGGCTTGATGCCTTCGTTAGCCGTTACTGTCGTCTGCAAGACACGCTTGGTGACAAACTCCTTCCCACTTATTTGAGCATGCAACTGGAACCGCTCGGAACAGTACTGGACAACCTCAACCGCGCTGAAAAACTTGGCTTAATACCGAGTGTTGCTGACTGGATTGAAGCACGCAGCCTGCGCAACAACTTAGTTCACGAATACACTGAAGATGTTGAACTATTACGGCACAGCATCCTGCGAGCATTAGAACTGGTGCCAATGCTTGAAACTGTAACCAAAAATCTCTGCCAACAAAGTAGAAAATAACCGTAAAAGACATCCTCTTTAAATTATGCGCCTAACAAAAAAACAAGAACAAACAATCACCCAAACAGTTTCCCGATTAGTCGGCACTGGATCATCTGTGTATTTATTTGGCTCCAGACTCAACGATCAGGCAAAAGGTGGCGATATAGACCTGTTTATCGAATCCGACACACCGTTATCGCTAATACATCGAGCGCAAATTAAAATAGAACTGGAATCACAGCTTAGCTTGCCCGTTGACATCGTTTCTAAAGCCCGTAGCGCGATAGCGACACCCTTTCAAATCATCGCCCAGTCTGGGTCGGTTCAATTGGAGATGTGAGTGAATCAATCGATCCTCGACTCAGAAAAATTGCACCTTGCAGAACTGTTAGAAGTGATACAGCGTTGCGTTTACTTCCTTGATGCTTCTAGCCGTAAATTAATATGGCCATTGACAAAAGAGCGACTAGAGACGCAGAAGAAGGACATAGTATTATTCGAAGCCATGGAGGCAATCAACGAGCGATTCGCTAAGCTGCAAGACACACTCGGCGCTGCCATGCGACATGCATGTATTCTTGCAGGCGAACCCACTGATAGCTTTCTTAAGGTACTCAGCTTTTACGAAAAAGCAGGCGTACTTGAATCGGTTGCATCGTGGCAGCTATGCCGAGCAGCTCGCAATCTTGCCGCACATGACTACGAAATCGAATACGCAGAAATCGCAGATCATTTTAATTCTTTACAGACTTTAACCCCATTACTCTATGAAAGTGCCGTCCGCTTCCTCAACTATTGTCAGGAGACACTTGGCATTGAACCGAAGCAAGCAGATTTCTCAGCGGAGTTTTTGGCGATTGTAGAAACTAAACAAGCTCGTGAATGAATATTAATATTCCATTTTTCTACTGACTTATCACCAATGATCACCTGCAATTTATTCCCAACTTCCAGCATAAACCGACTTTTGCAATGCCCAAGTAACATGGAAACACTTTAAAAATGGGCACAATCTCCATTACCAATTTAGGCAAAGCCTACAAACAATATCCGACACGCTGGTCACGACTGGTAGAGTGGTTTGTGCCTTTTAGCAAACCTCACCATCAGCTCAAGTGGGTATTGCAAGACATCAACTTCACCGTTAACCCTGGTGAAGCCGTCGGCATTATCGGCATCAACGGCGCCGGTAAGAGCACCCTACTAAAAATGATCGTCGGCACGACCCAACCCACCACCGGCAGCATTAACATCACCGGACGTGTGGCAGCGTTACTGGAACTAGGCATGGGGTTTCACCCGGACTTCACCGGACGGCAAAATACCTATCTGGCTGGGCAACTATTAGGTATGAGCGTTGAAGAAATCACCAGCCTGATGCCGGAAATTGAAGCCTTTGCCGAAATAGGCGATTACATGGATCAGCCGGTACGGGTTTATTCCAGCGGCATGCAAATGCGTGTGGCATTTAGCATCGCGACGGCGCGGCGCCCGGATGTACTGATTGTCGACGAAGCGTTATCAGTAGGCGATGCCTATTTCCAACACAAAAGTTTTGACCGCATACGCGAATTTCGCAAACAAGGCACCACTTTGCTAATTGTCTCTCACGACAAAAGCGCAATCCAGTCCATCTGCGACCGTGCAATTCTACTCAATGCAGGCAAGCTTGCTATGCAGGGCGAGCCGGAAGCTGTGATGGATTATTACAACGCTATGCTGGCAGACCACCAAAATCAAACCGTAACACAGGAAATTCGCGAGGACGGCAAAATTCAAACCATATCGGGCACCAGTGAAGCCACTGTCAAGTCCATCACACTTGTCGATAAAGACGGAAAATCAATTGAAATCGTTGACGTTGGTCAGCCTGTCCGGCTGCGCATTGAGGTGCAAGTTCATATCGAGATTGAGCGCTTGGTTCTGGGCTACGGGATTAAGGATCGGCTGGGCCAAGTCATTTACGGAACAAATACCGATTTAAAAAAAATGCCCCTGCTCAACGTAAAGGCAGGTACTTGCTATATGTTTGATATTGCTTTTACAGCGAATCTAGGCCCCGGAACCTATTCAGTGCAAACAGCTTTGGTCGGTTCCGATACGCATCTTGAAAACAACTACGAATGGCGAGATTTGGCATTCGTATTCAACGTGATTAACATCAACAAATCGCATTTTGTAGGATGTGCATGGATGGACCCTTATATTGAGATTTCCCCCTTATGACTTTTATTTCCTATGCCCAGAATTTTGAAGATGTCATGCTTTGGCGCGCTCTCAAAAATATTGAGAAAGGTTTTTATATAGATGTCGGCGCAAATGATCCTTCAATCGAGTCTGTAACCAAAGCGTTTTACGAACGGGGTTGGAATGGTATCAATATTGAGCCTATAAGCTCACATTTTACAGACCTACAAATAGAGCGCCCACGTGATATTAATTTGCACTGTGCTGCTGGGTCATCAAAAGGTGAAATTGAAATATGGGAATGTGATATTCGCGGTTGGGCAAGCGTGGACAAGCTGGCGATTGAAAAACATACCGCAATGGGGAAAGTTGGCAAGTATCATAAAGTTCCTATGGCAACCTTGGCAGAAATTTGTGAGCAACATGCGCAGCATGAAATTCATTTTTTGAAAATTGATGTCGAAGGATTTGAACGCTCGGTTTTGGAAGGAATGGATTTCGGACGCTTTCGCCCATGGATCGTTGTAGTCGAGGCTACACGACCAAACTCTACTGAGGAGGACTATTTTGAATGGGAAGGGTTACTAGTAGAGGCAAACTATCTCTTTGCGTATGCAGATGGCCTCAATCGCTTTTATTTGGCTCTTGAGCATAAAGATTTGGCTGAATCACTTAAGTATCCCCCCAATGTCTTTGATGACTTTGTGAGGATTGAGCAGATTGAGGCAAACACCAAAGTCCAGAAAGTTCAAGCCCAAGCCCAAGCCCAAGCCCAAGCCCAAGCTCAAGCTCAAGAGGCCAACACAAAAGCCCAGCAGGCAGAAACCGCTTTAATTGCCATACAAAATAGCGCCTCATGGCGACTAACCGCACCGTTACGAATGGTCGGCCGAATTGTAAAAAGCGCATTTCATTTAGCTAAAGTGACAAAGCCAAAAAGTAAGGACAAAATCAAGCTGTTGCTCACACATACAAAGCTATATATCAACCAAAGGCCAAAACTCAGACGTATTGCATTAGCTATATTAGCGCACACCCCCACTTTAGTCGGCCGCATTAAGCAAGTAACCAGAGCTGTATCTTCTGAGCAAAGAGACTACCCACCCACCGTAACCAAATTAGCAAATCTGCCGCCTCGAGCACGTCAAGTCTATGATGATCTTAAAGTATCCATAGAAAACCACAGCAAGGAGAGCAAAAAGTGAGGATCTTAATTGATTTACAGGGCGCACAAAGTGCAAGCCGGTTCCGTGGCATTGGGCGGTATTCTTTATCGCTTGCTTTGGCAATTGCTCGGAATGCGGGGAAACATGAAGTTTGGTTGGTGCTGAATAGTGCATTCCCTGAAAGCATCTTCAGCATTCGCCACGTTTTTGAAGGACTCATTCCACCCGAGCGAATTCGTATCCTAGATATTCCTGCGCCTGTGGCGGAGGTAAATCCAACTAACGAGTGGCGTACACGCACTGCAGAAAACATCCGTGAACATTTTTTGCAGCAATTAAAGCCTGACGTAGTTCATATCTCTAGCCTTTTCGAGGGTTACGTGGATGATGCCGTTACATCAATAGGTACATTTACATCAGAACTGTGTACTGCAGTTACCTTGTATGATTTGATCCCTCTGCTCAATCAACAAGACTATCTAATTAATGATACGCAGCGGGCTTACTACTTGCGTAAAGTGAAATCGCTAACGCGTGCCAATTTGCTGCTAACAATCTCTGAAGCCTCAAGACGCGAGGCAATTGATGCATTGCAATTACCACCAAGCCAAATTATTAATATTTCAGCGGCGGCTGACGGGCAATTTCGGCCCATTGAGTTGACAACTGAGCGAAAAAATCAGCTGCGAAACCAATATAGTATTGAACGTGACATAGTAATGTATGCCCCCGGTGGTTTTGATTCGCGCAAAAATTTTGAGGGCTTGTTTAGTGCTTATTCCATGCTTTCTTCAATGTTGCGTACTAATTACCAACTTGTCATTGTCGGCAACATTGATGCAGATAGGCATAGCTACTTGCAAAAACTGGCCAAACAAGCCGGACTTACAAAAGATGAGCTCGTCATAACTGGCTACATGTCAGACGAGGAATTGGTTGAGTTTTATAACTTGGCAACACTATTTGTGTTTCCCTCAAAACACGAAGGCTTTGGTCTGCCAGTACTCGAAGCTATGGCTTGCGGCACGCCAGTCATTGGCTCAAATGTCACCAGCATACCCGAAGTAATCGGGTTGCCCGAAGCGCTATTCGATCCAATATCAATGGAAAACATATCGACAAAAATGACACTAGCACTTAGCGATAAGTCGTTCCGTGAAAAATTAAGCGTTCATGGGTTAAATCAGGCGAAGAAATTTACCTGGGATGAGTCTGCCAAACGCGCCATCGACATGTTTGAACACTTTGTACAAGATAATGCTGCATTGCCTTCATCAAAAGATCCAAAATCGATTGCAGAGCTAACAAAATCAATCGCCAAAATTAATAATGTTACTAAACCCACAGATGCCGACATTGTTCGAGTCGCCGAATGCATAGCGTTCAACACAGAACGGGCTTCCCACAAACAGTTATTACTGGATATTTCAGAGCTTGTGCAACGAGATGCCAAATCTGGTATTCAGCGTGTTGTTCGCAGTTTGTTGCGAGAATTCATTGAGAATCCTCCACAAAAAACTGATGTACGCCCAATTTATTTTGATGGTAGTTGTTATAAATATGCGAGTGCATTTACTGACGCTTTTATTGGTAAATCCCAAGGAGGCACCGATGAAATTGTCGAGTTTTGTCAAGACGATATCTATTTAGCTCTCGACCTGAACGCAGGCTTGACTTGTACCGTGCATAACTTTCATAAGCATCTACAGTGCCGTGGCATCAAACTTTATTATATTGTTTACGACATCCTGTTGGTTCAGCATCCAGAGTGGTGGCCAGAAGGGACAAGCGCGATATTCGAAACTTGGCTGCGGAGTATTTCAGAAGTAGCGACGGGATTAGTCTGCATCTCTGAGGCGGTGGCCGAAGAGGTTCGCACATGGATCAAACAAAATCCGCCACAACGGCTATCTGGCCCAACGGTGAGCAGTTTTCACTTGGGAGCGGATGTTGAAAATAGCATGCCTAGTAAAGGCATTCCAGACAATGCACCGACAACACTCATTACACTTAATGCAGCCCCCAGTTTTTTGATGGTAGGCACGGTCGAGCCTCGTAAAGGGCATACCCAAACTCTAGCTGCTTTTGAATTGCTATGGGCACAAGGCATTAACGTCAATTTGGTGATTGTTGGCAAAGAGGGCTGGCTAGTCGATCAATTAGTTAATAAACTCAGGCAGCATAATGAGTTGGGCAAGCATTTGTTTTGGCTAGAAGGCATTAGCGACGAATATTTGGAAAAAATTTATGCCGCTAGTACTTGCTTAATTGCGCCATCAGAAGGAGAAGGTTTTGGTTTGCCGTTAATAGAAGCCGCTCAACTTAGCAAACCAATTATTGCAAGAGATATTCCGGTCTTCCAAGAAGTGGCGGGGGAACACGCCTTCTACTTCAGAGGTCTTACTCACGAAGAATTGTCTGACGCAGTTACTGCCTGGCTGGCACTAAACCAAAGAAATACACACCCAAAGTCAGAAGGCATGCATTATCTCTCTTGGCATGAAAGCGCTTTGCAACTGAAAGAACAACTTAAATTAAAAGCAAGGGAATAAAATATGCCGTTGGAAACATTCTGGGCTTCTTTATATAGCTCAATGACTATGTCAATTACCATAACGGTCTTGGCAGGTGGATTTTATTTAATTGGCCGCACCATATTTAACTTGCTAAGGATACCAACCGAGGCAAGCAGTATTCCTATAGCATCAGGAATCGCAACAGTGTCATTTTTAGGCTGGTATGCTTATAGACTTGACATATCTTTATCAGCCTTTGTCATAAATGTTTTCTTCTTAGCCACCACATTGCTTCTTCTTACATTGAGAAAGTGCTGGAAAATTGGACATATAAATTGCCTAGGCTCATTTTTCACACTTTCATGTTTTGCCCTAGCGTTTTCAGTACAGTCACTTATTGCTTTTAATGTAACTAATAATCCGATTGGAGTAATGGGCAATAATGATATTTATGATTGGTCAGTTTTAGCTGAGCATCTACTTGGGGCGCCTGGTTACGACAATGTTTTTACCGGAAATGGTGAATCTGCACAGCAACACCGAATTGACTCTTTTGGTACGTTTTTCATAATTGCAATATGTGCCAAATTCATTGGCACTTCTTCACTAGAAGCCAGCACTATTTTTACTATTTTTTGCCTGAGTTTAATTGGACTATCGATTTTTGATATTGTAAAAAAAATGTTTTGCTTCAAAAATGGCATTTCATTCGGTATTGCGCTGTTAGTATCAGCGGGATCCTTTTTCTTTTACATTGCGTATAACAGTTTTTATGGGCAATTATTAGCAACTTTTTTCTATTTGACCACGATAAACTCACTATTACACATCGCAATATTAAATAATAAAAGTGTCCCCCTAAAATTTGTCGAACGCGTTGCACTGCCTTTATTTTCGCTAATTGGAATACTGATCGTTTATCAAAGTGGCTTTTTTGTATTCATGGTATTTTCTGCTGCTTTTTGTATTATTTACTCTATCTTTGGCAACTCAAATAATTATAAATTCGCTTTAATTACACAGCGTACTCGTTTATTGTTAATTCCACTATTTGTGGGAATATTTTTGGCTATTATTTTACTGCCGGAGTTAGCACTACATACCGTACAGCGAACTATCGCAGTAAAAGGCTCCCTTGATGGATGGCCACTGCCTTTAATCTCCCCCGCATATTTGTTCTCTATCCCAGTTTCAAGTGCGTTTCCCTCATTGCTTGGAGAACCTATTCAATATGTTTTTGCGTTGATTGGAATGGGTTTTATTTTTGTATTTGCATACTTAGCAGTCAAGAAACACAGCCCAGAAATTGCTGCTAGATTTTTGGTCTTAATGACGTTTTTTTGTTTGTCTATTACCGCATACATACTCGCTTTTTATTTAAAAGGTGGGATATATCAAATCTGGAAACTTGCTGCGTTTGTTGTGCTTCCAATGAGTTTTGTATTTTATGTAAGCTGCATATTGATTTTTCAATATTCAACAATCTCTAGTGTTCTGATTAAAAAGCTTTTGGTGCCTGTCATCATTTGTGGTTGCTTAGTTGTTTTAATAATTACGCCATCAAAATTAGAGTTAAAGTCGATTTCATTTACGATCGAACAGTTTAAAGCTACTAAACGTATCCTGCTTAATAACGGCATTGAAAATGTTGTGCTTGATGCAATGGGTTATAGTGAAACAATGATGGCATTTAATATTCTTTCGAATAACTTTAAGTTGTTCCCATTAGTGCGAACCTATGTACAACCAATTAATCGCTCTTTGGTTCAAAAATTAAACACAGAAAAAACACGTGTGTTGGTTAATTCAGAATGTTACTTTGGAAATATTGGACAGAATAATCACAATGAGTACGAAATTATTCAACTTGATGAAATGATTAATGGGGGCAAAAAATATTTTTTTGGGTCCGCGGGTATAAATTGCTCATACAATCAAGCAGTCCGTTTATTAGCCGGGTTTTCAGTGATCGAGGCTTGGGGAGTATGGACTGAAGGCAATAACGCAAGCATACAAATAGATATTCCTCCTACAATGGCAGGGAAAGAGCTAGAACTTATATTTGATGTGCATCCGTTTGGTACAAACCAGTCTGTTGCAGTTAAAGTTGATGGTTATTCGCAAAATTGGGCTATAAAACAAGCCACAAAGTTATATCTTATTGTTCCACCTAAAAGTACCAACCAAAAACAACTAACGTTAGATTTTTACATTGACCACCCGATAAGCCCTAATAGCGTTAACCATGCTTTAAGCGACACTCGCTTACTCGGCCTTGGATTTGTCAGCTTAAGTGTCACTACGGTCCATTAGTACAGTTACAGTAAAACTGTACATTAGTGTCAAAATATTTGATCAAATTTTTATTTTTAGTTTCCCCAATTAAATCAGGCAGGAATTTTTTACAATATGGCCGAAAAAAGAAATCTGCTCAGTGTTGTTGTGCCTGTATATAACGAAGAAGAATCAATCATCGAAACAGCAAATCGTCTTCAAAAGTTGCGAGACAATCTCGCGCATGAAATTGATGTTGAGTTGGTATTTGTAGATGATGGTTCTAAAGATGACTCATTATTTTATCTACGCAAAATTGCCGAGAAAAATTCTAACGTAAAGGTAATTTCCTTCAGTCGCAATTTTGGTCACCAAATTGCGATAACAGCAGGAATTGACTTGGTAGCAGGCGACTATGTGGCAGTAATAGATGCTGACCTGCAAGACCCACCAGAACTGATTGCAGATATGTACCGAATGGCATTGACGGGGTTTGATGTGGTGTATGGCAAACGTCGCAGCCGTGCTGGTGAAACTGTATTTAAAAAGGCAACGGCAGCGACTTTCTACCGCCTGTTAAATTATATGTGCGAAATTGATATTCCTTCTGATACCGGAGATTTTCGCTTGATGTCTCGCAAAGTTGTAGAGTCATTCAAGCAACTTCGCGAGCGCCATCGCTTTGTGCGAGGTATGGTGCCTTGGCTCGGCTATAGGGCCACGCCACTAGAATACGACCGTGCAGAACGTTTTGCTGGGGAGACAAAATATCCTTTTAGAAAAATGATGGCATTTGCTATCAACGCGATCTTGTCTTTTTCTAGTAAGCCACTGACCATGGCGATACACTTTGGTTTATTAACCATATTTGCAGGACTTGTTGGAGGAGCTTATATGTTGTACCTAAAGCTTTTTACACACACACTTGTACCAGGATTAACTGCAGTATTGCTATCTATCGTCTTGTTTAGTGGGGTGCAAATTCTATTGATTGGCGTTATAGGAGAATACATCGCTCGCATATTTGAAGAAATTAAAAATAGACCGCTTTATCTAATTAATGAAACCATCAATTTATAAAGCTCCACTACGTTATTTTTTTGCTGTTGTCTGTGGCTATTGCATAGATTTTTCGATATATGCGGCATTGGTTATGTTTGACGCATATATTTATTGGGCTAATGCCGCAGGTTTTTGTGTAGGGGCAATTGTAAATCTCCTGCTTATTCGAAGGTTTGTTTTCACAAATAGCCGATTTAAGTTGAGTGCGGATTTACCGCTAACATTTGCAGTAAATGGAGCTTTGCTTGGAGTGGGAATGGGTTTGTTGTGGGTATTAGTTAATTCCTTCTCAATAAATCCATACGGGGCAAAATTACTCACTAACGGTATAACGTTCATGCTGAATTATGTAATTCGCGCTGTTTTTTTTAGGAAAAAATAAGATGTTTTCTAGTTTATCGAAAATGACATTAGCAAAGGCGGCATTGTTTCAAGATGCCCCAGTTTATGTGCAATTTTATGTCACCGCGCGCTGCAATTTGACCTGCGAACAATGCAATATCATCTATGCAAACTCTGATGTACGAGAGTGTACTCTTGATGAAATTAAGCGTATTGCAGACAATTTTGCCACGATGGGTGTAGCAATTGTTTTACTTACCGGCGGAGAACCCTTTGCTCGTAAAGACTTACCTGAAATCATCCACGCTTTTGAATCTCGTGGCGTCCATGTGCGCATGCAAACTAATGGCTTCGCATCTGAAGAGCAGATAGCACGAGCTGTGGAGGCCGGTGGCAAGGATATTTCCATTTCTTTGGATTCTTTACAACCCGCGATGCAGGATAAAATCAATGGCGATTTCAACAAATCTTGGCATCAAGCATTAAAGGCTATGGCGTTATTCACTCAATATCTACCTAATGAGGGTAGCTTTGCATCGTTGGGATGTGTGTTACAGCCCCAAAATATGGGCGATATTGAAGACGTTGTCCGATTCGGGTCCGCAATTTCTTGGTTTGCTTCCCTAGTTCCTGTACATGTCAGCGATTATGCTCATCCACGTGGCTTTCGCACCTTTGATCAGACACTGCGCTTTAAAACAGATGAGCTGCCGGTCGTAGATGCTGTTATCGAACGTGTAAGAAAAATGCGCAAAGAGGGCTTCTTGTTATTTGATAGTGATCAGTATTTGGACGACATTAAGCGGTTTGTTCGTGATGAGGCGATTACTTGGCGCAGCCATAACAACAATGTTTGTGATACACCCAATCTCTATTTCGCGCTACTCCCCAATGGCGAGTTTGCACCTTGTTGCGATCACCGGCTAGGTAACAGTTACCCTGCCTATGCAAGCAACTTCCCCAAAATTTATCGTAGCAAAGCATGGCGCGAGGAAGTTGCCCAGGTAACACGAGCATGTGATGGGTGCATGTATGGCAGTTATCCAGAAATGACTATTTCTATGCGTTATATGGCCGCCAAATTACAACGAGTGGGTACCTTCCTCACATCACCACCAGAAAAAAACTGGCCGTTGACATATGAGCAGTTACTTGAATTGGCGGAAAAAATCCGTAGCGAACCACGTGAACGCCCGCAATCACGCCAAAATACCAGCAAAAGAATTGAGATTGTAAATGGCTAAAAAAATTAAATTCGAGAGTTTTAAATACCGGTTTCTCATCGCTGCGCAAGGCACATCTTATCAAGCCGAAAACATAAACCACCCAAGTTGGAATGACTTCGTGCGAAGCATCGAATTTAGCTACGAGAAAGCAGAAGCACACATTGCATGGCAACTTCCCAGTCCTGGCCACCTAAAAGCCCCCTTGGATGAAGCCCGCTTTTATTTACGCGGCGATAGTGAAAAGGAAGTCGTTTACCAGCAGGAAACCGGCCTTATAAACTCTGAAGACCCAATCAAGATTAAAAACGATATTTATTTTAAGGAAATCGTTATGCGTGTGGCTGAATCAGCGGGCTATAAAAAAAAGAATAACACCCAAACTCTTCATGATGAACGAATACAAATTGAGCGTGAGTTTCACGATGCATGGGCTGATAGCGAAGACGTTGAGAAAATCGATGTACGTGCATCCAATGAAGTCTGCACTGCACCCGAAATGCGCTATATCACTCAGCGCCTCGGCAATATAAAAGGCAAACGTTTGTTGGATGTTGGCTGCGGTCTTGGAGAAGCCAGTGTATATTTTGCGATATTGGGTGCCGAGGTGACATCATCTGACCTTTCGCAGGGCATGTTGGATGCAACCACCCGACTAGCAAAGGCGAACAACGTTAGTGTTAAACAACACGTTGCATCCGCAGAAGACATGCAGTTGCCGCCAGAAGCCAAATTTGACATTATTTATGCGGGGAATTTACTGCACCATGTTGATATTGAAGAAACAATAACTCGCATTAAACCGCATCTTGCTGCTGGCGGAATGTTTGTGACATGGGATCCACTTGCTTATAACCCGGCCATCAATGCTTATCGTATGATGGCTACTGAAGTTAGAACACCGGATGAACATCCTTTTAAATGGAGTGATATTAAGCTGTTTAACAAGCATTTTGAAACAGTTGAAACCAGGTATTTTTGGCTAACTACGCTCATCATTTTTGTAATTATGGCATTGGCACAACAACGTAATCCCAATAAGGAAAGATTTTGGAAAGTCGTTGTACAAGAAGGAAAGAAGTGGAGTTGGCTGTATCTTCCCCTAGAAAAACTAGACAGAATGCTGCTGTCATTTTTACCATTATTAGGTCTGCTCTGCTGGAATGTCGTAATAGTGGCAAAAACACCTAGAGATGGAACAAATTAATTATTTTTTTGCTATTCGTCTTGTTAGCTATATTAGCAAACCTATTTTAATTTGCATGTCCGCTGGCTTAGCAACATCGGAAAAAAATCAATGTAATTGAAGTTGAGCTAAAGCGTGCTGATTAATTTTACCCCTAGCACTCATCTGTATTACGTATACCTCCATTAGCCCCCAAAAAATAATTAAGAACATGAAAAAAGCTTTAATTACAGGCATTACCGGACAAGATGGATCTTTTCTTACGGAGCTATTGCTTGAGAAGGGATACCGTGTTTTTGGATTGGCACGGCAAGATAGCTGGTACCGTCAAAATAATGCTAGTCATTTAGCTGACCAGGTAGAGATTTTGTTTGGTGATATGTCTGAAGGGGTCGATATTTCTTCGGCCATTCAGGACGCAAAACCCGATGAAATTTACAACTTGGCCTCTCAATCTCGCCCTGGCGAATCTTGGGGAAGAGCTCCCGAAACCTTGTTGGTAAATGGCTTGGGGGCCGTTCGACTTTTCGAGGCGGTTCGGCATCACTGTCCTACAAGTAAGGTGTATCACGCCTCTTCTTCAGAAATGTTTGGGCAATCTTCCAGCTCACGCCAGAGCGAGGATACTCCTTTCAATCCCGTTAACCCTTATGCCGCGGCCAAGATTTATGCTCATCAAATGGCGAAGATCTATCGTGAGAGCTATGGGCTATTTATTGCCAGCGGCATTTTGTTTAATCACGAGAGTGAACGTCGACCGCTGCATTTTTTGACGCAAAAAATTGCCTACGGTGCGGCTTGTGCTGCGTTAGGAATTTTAAATTCTCCAGACCTCAATGAAATGGGTAAACCTATTGTCAAAAACGGCAAACTTGCCTTAGGTAATCTGGAGATTGCTCGTGATTGGGGCTATGCAGGCGACTTTGTGGAAACAATGTGGAGAACACTTCAACAGGAACGCGCAGATGAGTTCGTAATTGGCACTGGAAAATTGCACACCTTAAAAGAGTTGTGCGAAACCGCATACCAGTCTGTGAACCTGGATTGGCGGGAACACGTGGTAAGTGATCCAGCACTGGTACGACCGTTAGAATCAGGTCAAACATTGGCAGATCCTTCAAAGGCACGTGAGCAATTGGGCTGGGAACCAACAGTTAGCTTTAGTGAGATGGTTAATAAAATGGTCTCTGCGCAGATACATCGACTGAAATAATGGGAGTTCAATTCAATCTGAATTAAATTTTTTAGTCACACGCGTAATATGGAAATCACTTAAAATTGCACTTCGACAAACTCAGCGCGAACGGATGATTTTTAGAGGTTCCCTTATGCCAAATCAAATTCACATCTTTGCCCATACTCAACTTCCAGCATTGGACAAGCTTGTAATGGAATATACATCTCTTCGGATTTTGTCAGCAGCTGCATGAAGGTTATTTTATCTATTGATCCCGTTCGGTTTCCGCTTACTGGTATCGGTCGTTATACGTTTGAACTAGCAAGGCATCTTAAAGAAATATCCCAAATTGAACATCTGCGTTTTTTTTCGGGTTATCGTTTTAGCGATGATCTGCCAAAGCCAATGCTATCGGCGAAAGCAAGTACATCATCTCGAGTCAATCTTCGCAGCACGATTCTTAAGAGTAATGTTGCTGTCGAAATGTATCGTTTACTCTCTCCTCCATTAAAACGCTATGTATTAAGCAGTTATTCAAACCATGTTTATCATGGACCGAATTTTTATTTGCCTCCGTTTAACGGCCCTAGCGTTTGTACTTTTCATGATCTTTCAATGTTTACTTGGGCGCACTGTAGTCCACCTGAGCGGGTAAGATACATGCGTAAAGAAATTGCTCTCACGCTTAAAAGGGCCGATATGCTGATAACAGATTCTGAATATACACGGCAGGAGGTGGCCTCTTATTTTAATTGGCCGCTGGAAAAAATCCGCGCTGTTCCTTTGGCCTGTTCAAGCGACTTTCGTCCGAGAAGACCTGAAGAGCTAAGCTCAGTGTTAAGAAAGCACAACTTATCATTAGGCGGTTACAGTTTATACGTCGGAACTATTGAGCCACGAAAAAATCTGGATACGTTATTAGACGCATATGCCATGTTACCGAAATCAATGAGGCTGCAATGGCCACTGGTGCTGATAGGCTTTCATGGCTGGAGAAGTGAACAACTGCATGCAAGAATTGAATCGGCAGTTTCAGAGGGTTGGGTTCGTTATTTGGGCTTTGTAAATGCTGATGAGCTTCCATTGATTTATGCCGGTGCTCGTATTTTTGTGTTCCCCTCCTTATATGAGGGCTTTGGCTTGCCGATTCTTGAAGCGATGGCCTCTGGTATTCCAGTCGTGTGCTCTAATGCATCGACCTTACCTGAAGTGGCAGGTGATGCTGCCGCCATGTGCGAACCTCAGGATGTGGATACATTAAGCGATTTGATCAAGATAGGTTTAGAAGATGACATTTGGCGGAATAAGGCAATAAACAAAGGCATCTTACAAGCAGCCGGCTTCAGCTGGCAACGTTGTGCCGAGGAGACTGCTGCGGTATATCGCGAGGTAATTTCTTGAGCCAAGAATCGCTAAGAGTTCTACATTTTTACAGAACATCTTTCCCAGACACAATGGGAGGTATTGAGCAGGTTATCAATCAGATTGCCAGAGGAGCTAATAAACTGGGCGTCGACACGGACGTGCTTTCGCTGACAGCAGACCGTGATGCGCGCACTATCGAAATAGATGGCTATCTGGCGCATCGAGCGCGACTGGATTTTCAGCTTGCCTCGACGGGGTTTTCTGCCTCGGCTTTTTTACGTTTTTTTCAGTTGGCTAAGAAGGCGGATGTCATCCACTATCACTTCCCATGGCCTTTCATGGATATGGTGCATTTTGTAACGCGGATAAAGAAACCGACCTTGGTAACGTATCACTCGGACATTATTCGCCAAGAACATCTGCTTAAGCTTTATCGGCCATTGAAGCGCAAGTTTCTTGCGAGCATGGATCGAATTGTTGCTACCTCACCAAACTATCTCGCCACTAGCGATGTGCTCAGAATATTTTCAAACAAGGTTAGCGTAATTCCGATTGGACTCGATAAATCTACTTATCCTCTGCCAATGCCTGATCGCTTAAAGTATTGGAGCGAGAAATTTGGTCCTAAATTTTTCTTGTTTGTTGGGGTCATCCGTTACTACAAGGGGCTGCATATTCTTGTGGAAGCAGCGCAAGAAACCAACTATCCCATAGTGATTGTTGGTGCCGGGCCGATTGAGCAGGAATTAAAAGCTCAAGCGGAAAAACTAGGCCTAAAAAATATCCATTTTTTAGGCCGCTTGCCGGATACCGATAAGGTTGCCCTGTTAACACTATGTTATGGAGTGGTTTTCCCTTCACATCTGCGATCTGAGGCTTTCGGCATTTCTCTGTTGGAGGGCGCTATGTACGGCAAACCAATGATCTCCAGCGAGATTGGTACAGGTACAACCTTCATTAATATCGAAAATGAAACTGGATTGGTTGTTCCGCCTAGTGACCCTCTTGCACTAAGGCAAGCCATGCGCTATTTGTGGGAACATCCAGAAATAGCCGCTGAGATGGGAAAACGTGCCGAGGATAGGTATTGGAATTACTTTACAGCTGACAAAATGGTCGAGGAATATGTAAAGTTGTACCGAGAACTAGCAGGGAAGTAATTGACGTTCAGTACCCACTTGGATATGCGACATAAACTTAAATTGATAGAAAATGAATAGCGCGGCTGAAATTATTTCCGTTTTTTTAGACTCAATACCTATCCAACATTCAATTTATAGGCGCTTGACTGTATAGTAGCCGCCAGCCGAAGGTTGATCGTCAACTAAAGGTTTATGTTTAACCCTACATTATTGAGGTGAGCCATGAAATTACTAATGCATTCCCTTTCTTTATCGCTAGTAGTGGGTTGCTTGTTTGCAACTTCGGTGTCTGCGGCGGATGCCAAAGCCGGTGAGCAAAAATCAGAAACTTGTGTTGGCTGTCACGGTCAGAATGGCAATAGCAATAGTCCGCAATGGCCTAAGTTAGCAGGGCAACAATCGACCTATATTGAAACTCAACTTAAAGCGTTCAAATCGGGTCATCGCAGCAATACTATGATGCAGGCCATCGCTACTAATTTAACCGATGGTGATATTGACGATTTAGCTGCTTATTTTTCCAGCCAAAAACCTGCCAGTGCGGGTGCCGATGCTACTTTGGCAAAAGCGGGTCAGCCTAAAGCGAGTATGTGTTTGGGATGCCATGGTATTCAGGGTGAAGGTAAAGGCCAATTTCCTCGCCTTGCCGGACAACATCCTAATTATCTAGTGTCGCAATTAGCAAACTTTAAAAACGGTTCTCGTAAAAGCGGTCCCATGCAAGGGGTGGTATCCAGTTTATCCGATCAAGATTATAAGGAATTAGCGGCTTATTTTGGTTCGTTATAAACTTTCGAGCCTAAGCACTTCGATAAACTCAGTACGAACGGCACCTTATAATTATTAAAAAAGGCGGCATTAATGCCGCCTTTTTTATGCACTTCACAAATGCATCCTGCAAAAGCCTTACTTGTGCTTTATCATTGCCGCAAAAAACCATAAAGCCCCATTATTAGAGCTATGACTGTATCGAAACCAAATAGTAACTTTTCTCTGATCTTGTTATTTGCTGCGACTTTGTTTTTCAGCGCATCGCTAATGTTTTTGCTGCAACCGCTGTTTGGCAAGATTTTATTACCTTTGCTGGGTGGCTCTCCTGCGGTGTGGAACACCTGCATGGTGTTTTATCAAAGTATTTTGTTTTTAGGTTATTTGTATGCACATTATGTCTCGACCAAATTACAACCGCGTCTGCAAATACAGTTACATGCCGCAATTATTCTGATTAGCTTTTTAGCACTGCCACTGGCTTTACCTGAAAATAACGCACCGCCTACGCTTGAAAATCCCACTGTCTGGCTGTTATCGACTTTGTTTCTGGCAATCGGCTTGCCTTTTTTTGTGGTATCGACAACTGCGCCGTTGATGCAAAAGTGGTTTTCTACCCTCGGCCATCAATCTAGCAACGATCCTTATTTTCTCTATGCCGCCAGTAATGCGGGCAGCTTGCTTGCGCTACTCAGCTATCCATTTATCGTTGAGCCGTCAATTGGCCTGGAACATCAAAAAATTTACTGGAGTGTCGGCTATGTGGTCCTATCTCTGTTAATAGCCAGTTGCGCGTTTCGAGTCTGGAACAGTCGCAGCGAGTCAACGCTAAAAGTCTTCGAACCTCAAGCCATCACAACTGCCCCGGATATTTATCAAAAATTACATTGGCTGGCGCTGGCTTTTGTGCCTTCAAGCCTGTTGTTAGGTTTAACCAATTTCATCAGTACCGACATTGCGTCTGTGCCGCTACTGTGGATTATTCCGCTAACGCTGTATTTACTGTCTTTCATTATCGTTTTTTCAACATGGAACGATAAAACACACTTGGTCATGGTGCGTCTGCAAGCCTATTTCTTGCTGCCTTTTCTGATCTATGCCTTTATCAACCCGGCAGATTTACCCTATTGGGGTTATCTGGTATTGCACCTGTTGGCGTTTTTCTTTGCCATTATGGTTTGTCATGGCGAACTTGCACGCAGTCGACCCGGTACGGAGCATTTAACTACCTATTATTTGATTATGTCGTTCGCCGGTATGCTTGGCGGCATGTTCAATACCTTTGTGGCACCGTTCATTTTTAACGGCATTTATGAATATCCATTGATGATTATTGCCGCATTAATGCTGCGCCCTGCTGCTACAATTTCAATTCCAAGTGTTTTTAAACAATTACTAGGCCCTGCCCTACTGGTTGTTATCGGCTTGGTGGTTTATGCCAACGTCGATAATTTACTCGATTATTTCGATACTATCGCTATCAGCTTAATTGTCTTAACCTGCGTTGCTTTTGTTCTACGAGCACGCCCTATCGCCTACTCAGGATTAACTGGCGCGATAATTTTTCTTAGTCTGGGAATGCATGGCCTGTCGACACATACGCTCTACCAAGAGCGTTCGTTTTTTGGTGTACTCGCTGTCCGCGAAAGCACCTTAATCAATGAACAAAATCAGTCGGAAAAATATCATGAGCTGTTTCACGGCACCACCAAGCATGGCGCACAACGGCTAACAACCGCAGAAATCAAGACGCCTCTAACTTATTACAGTCGGCCTGGCCCCATGGGGCAATTATTCAAGGAGTATGATGGCCAAGACCAAAACTGGACTATCGGCGTCGTTGGCCTGGGAGCTGGTGCATTGAGCTGTTATGCAAAAGATCAACAACAGTGGACGCTTTATGAAATTGATCCATTAGTGGTGGACATCGCCCGCAATCCACTTTATTTCAGCTATCTCTCGCAATGTAATGAGCAAGCAGTAATGAAGGTGGGAGATGCGCGTTTGTCACTGGCAAACGAACCGGATGGCAAATTTGATTTAATAGTGATGGATGCGTTTAGTTCCGATTCGGTACCCACGCACTTATTAACCGAAGAAGCTCTGGCGTTGTATTTCAAAAAGCTAAAGCCTGAAGGCATGATCGCTTTTCATATTACCAATCGCCATTTGGTATTGAAAAAAGTGCTGTCTATCCACGCTGAGCACATGAAGGTTGCAGCCTTACTGCAAGAATTCAAACCTCAGCGAGAAATGCCGTTGGTGGTTGCAACCGATTGGGTGGTAATGGCCAAAAATCCAAAAACGCTGGAACCGTTGGCTATCAGTCGTCTTGGTAGCTGGCAAAAAATGCCTTTATATTTTGATATGCCGCCCTGGACGGATGACTTCACCAACATTATCAGTATTTGGAAGTAGAAGGCGTGGATTGGATTAACGCTCAAAGTTTTAACATTGATTCAAGCGCTGGCGTCTCAGCCAGTATTTTGGCCGAAAGTAGTCCAACATTTTGCCCTCTAAAAGGGTAATGGTAAGCAAGTATTGGCTCTAGCGCCGCTTTAGATGGCTCACCGTAAGTAACAATAATGTAACCATTTTGATGACTCGCAGCCCAGCTGTGTAAAGCGTTGCTATCTGAAATCTCGGTAATTGGCTGCTCAAGTCGGCCAGTAAAGTGATATTGACCATGGTAGTTGACGCCAAACAAGGCGATATCGCGACTTTCCTTCATTAGCGCAGCAATTTTTCCTGCAACGATTGACGTATCGTAACGGTCGGCTTTGATGGAAAAAAAACCACATGAAATCATCAAGACTGCTGTGATAGTCCCGATACAGACGTATAAAACCGCTTCTCGTAAATCCAATGCTTTGGCAAAAACCAGCACAACTGACACGCCCAAAAGTATCTCTCCCCACACGGGAGAAAGTAACGAGAACTCTGGCCGCCACTGAAAAATTTGGTTAAGCCACGGAAACAATGCCAACACTATGCCCAATATCGCCAGCACCGCCACAATAATGACATGAGCGCGCTTACTGCGATGCAAATCCTGAATTTCATCAATAGTTCTAGCCAATAGTAATGCCAGACCAGGTACTAAAGGCATTAAATAATGCAGTCGCTTGCCGCTGACCAATGAAAATGCAATAAAAACCGGTAATCCCCAGGCTAGGCAGAAGCGAATACCGGCATCTTGCGAACTTACTTTGCGTAATCCAGACCATAATGGCCCAAACAATACCCATGGCAACAGCAGCAGCGGCAAAGTTTCCAAATACCACCACCATGGCAATCGATGCGCGAAAGATTCCACTAATCGGCCGCTGGTTTGCCCCAAGAATATGGCATTTCTGTATTCTTGACCGCCGGCAATGCCGGCAGGTATTGCCCAACTAAGCGCAATGGCAGCACCTATTAAAATTGCCAGTCCTAACCCTAAATACCATTGCTGCCAGCGAAAATTGGTTTTTTGCTTATCCATCCACCATGGAGCTAGCAACGCGACGGGTAATAAATGCAATAAAATCACCGGCCCTTTACTAAACACCCCGCCACCAATCGCCACACCTAATAATAACCAGCGACGAAAAGTCAGTCCTGCGTAAGCCAACCGTTGCAGACTGTAAATACCTAGCACCACAAAAAACGCCAGCATCATGTCGAACATGGTCAACGTGCTGTAGATGTTCCAAAAAAACAGGCTAAGTAATACTAGCGGAGCTAAATCTTCAACTTGTTTACGGGCTGGCCACAAGTTTCTGGCTATTAGCGCCGATAAATATAGGGTTGCGAGAGAAAACAACGGGGCAATGAGTCGTAGCGACCAATCATTGACACCAAACAACCACCAGCTTGCGGTCATTAACCAAAACAATAACGGCGGTTTATGGCTATAAGTTTCGCCGTTCAAATGTGGAACTAGATAATCGTGGCTAATCCACATTTCCCAAGCAACCGCCGCATAACGGGTTTCATCTATCGGAAATAATGGTCGAAATATCAGACTAACTGATATTAAAAGCGCCCAGAGAAGAAATATCCACAGTTTGACAGGCAATAATTGCAACATGGAGGCGGGAATAATGCAGCGAAGTTAATCGATTTTTAGATTTTTTCGTTCGTAAACAACGAAATATAAATTTCTAAAATATATGAATAGACCACTTAATTGGCCAACAATAAACACAGGATCTTGTCGATAAATCGCATAGGCAGATAATGTTAAGCCACCTGCAATACTGAAATACCAAAATGCGATGGGGAATACGCTTTTTTTCTCCCGCTCACTTTTAATCCATTGCACTATAAATCTGGCAGAAAATAATGCCTGACCAACAAAACCGATAATCAGCCAAATAGTTTCTTTATCAACACTCACTCTTCAACCTCTGCTATTTTTGCACGTTTTATTAACCAGATAACGCCAAGCAAATCAATAACTCCAGCCCACAGTCTATCTAACGTGCCGTATTTTGAATTACCGCTGGTTCGGGCTCTATGATTAACATGCTCGGAAATAACTTGCCCGCCTGCTCTCAAGATTAATGCCGGCAAAAATCGGTGCATATGATCAAAATAAGGCAGTTCAAGAAATTTATCCCGGAAAAAAACCTTCAAGCCGCAACCGGTATCTGGCGTTTTATCACCCAACAACGTTGAGCGCACAGAATTTGCCACTTTAGATGAAAACAGCCGCCAAGCAGAATCATGTCGCTTGTTCCGCCAACCAGCAACCATCGCTAAGTTAGCAGTTTGCTGCTGTTTTTGTATTAGAACATCGTATAAACGAGGAATATCAGCAGGATCATTTTGTCCATCACCATCAAGAGTTGCAATACATGGATACTGTGCGGCCCTTACCCCTGTATAAATTGCAGTACTTTGACCACAAGCATGGCGATGCCGAATAACTCTTAGACGATCAAATTGATGACGCGCTTGTTGTAACACTGAAGAGGTATCGTCAGTACTTCCATCGTCAATATAAATAATTTCATAATTATTTGCTTGCTGCATAGCTGCATCAATTTCCGTAATTAAGGAAATAATATTTTCAGCTTCATTATGAACGGGAACTACTACAGAAATATTCACTAATTACCTTAAGCAGATGATAAATGACAAAAAAAAGGGCGGCATTAATTAAAATGCCGCCCTTTTATTTTTAAGATGTAACAACAGTAGCCGCTTTAATTTTAACTTCCATCACATAAATACTGACATGTGTTAAGTTTAAATTAATCTCATTAAACAACTATGAGAACTAACTTTATAGCGACAAATGCTGTTCCAAATACTAATGAAAAAATTAACGCTTTGAGTATTGAGGGCGTTTTCTTGCCTTATGTAAACCAACTTTTTTACGTTCTACAATACGAGAATCGCGAGTCACAAAGCCGGCTTTTCTTAATGCTGGACGTAATGTTTCGTCATAAACCATTAACGCACGGGTTAAACCATGACGTATTGCACCAGCTTGACCAGAAGGACCTCCGCCTTTAACAATTACGTTAATATCGAATTTACCTTCTAATTGAACACATTCAAGCGGCTGGCGAGATACCATCTGGTCGGTTTTCCGTCCAAAATAATCTTCGATAGTCTTTTTGTTGATTGTAATTTTACCAGTGCCTGTCGTTGCGTATACACGTGCAATTGCACTTTTGCGCCGACCTGTTCCGTAATACTGAGCTGCTGCCATAGTCTACCCGCTTATAATTCTAAAACTTTCGGCTGTTGAGCCTGATGATCGTGTTCAGGACCTGCATAAACTTTCAATTTCTTGAACATTGCACGACCCAGTGGATTATTAGGTAACATTCCCTTTACTGCCGTATTCAAAATACGATCAGGAAAAGTTTTTCTTAATTTACCCAAGCTAACGGTTTTTAAATTACCGATATAGCCTGTATGGTGCTGATACAACTTATCTTTTTCTTTATTGCCTGTAACACCAATTTTCTCGGCGTTAACGACAATAATGTAATCACCGGTATCAACATGCGGTGTATATTCTGGCTTGTGTTTACCACGAAGACGACGTGCAATCTCAGAAGCAAGACGACCTAAAGTCTTTCCTTCTGCATCAACAACGTACCAATCGCGTTTAACTTCTGCTGGCTTTGCACTAAATGTTTTCATTTTACTTAGGCTTACGTTAAAGGCTTGATTAAAAGTTGGTCATATTACTAAACATCCCCTGATTTTTCAAACTTATTTCCCACTTTTAAGGGACTTAAGTAGATGTTAAAAACCATTCAGACCAACGAAACTAACTCACAGCTTAATGTTTAGTGAGTGTAATTTGCGATAAAGGTGTGTTCGCTCCATACCCACAGCCGCAGACAACCTAGCAACGCTACCGCCCGTTTGCTCGAGGTGATATTCAAGATAGGCTTTTTCAAAATGATCTCGCGCATCTTTCAGGGGTAAATTGAAAAACTCTGGCACCGAAGCAACCACCACAGAGTTACTTCCTCCTGCACCCAGCGCAGCTTTCACCTCATCCAATTCAATGTCTTCACCCACACCCAGAATCATCAATCTCTGCACCAGGTTTTTTAATTCGCGGATATTGCCCCGCCAGTGATAATTTCGTAAAAAATTCTGGGCGGACATAGAAAACTTACGAAACGCCAATCTATCCTGACTAACGAAATAATCGACATAAAAACTCAACAATGTCGGCACATCTTCGCTGTGTTCACGAAGCGGTTGAATATCCAGAGTCACTTCGTTTAGCAAGTAGTATAAATCCTGCCGAAAACGACCCGACCTGACCTCCTCGTCCAGCGCCATTCGGGTTGACGACACCACCCTGACATCCACGCGCACTGACTCGCTACCACCAACGCGTAAAAATGAACTTGATTCCAGTGCACTGAGCAAGCGGAGCTGAGTTTCCTTGTCCATGCCACCGATTTCACCTAAGAACAATGAGCCTTTATGCGCCCGCTCCAACAGCCCAGGATAAACCTTGCCACCGTCTTCTTTACCGAAAAACTCTACGGCAGAATTTTCTGGCGAAATACTCCCCACAGCCACATGGACAAAGGGGCCATCCCGATGAGCACTATTAGCATGCAAATAACGCGCATATAATTCTTTGCCGACCCCGGCCTCGCCTACTAACAATACGCGCGTACCATGCTGCGCAAGCCTCTTTAATTGCTCTTTAGTTCGGGCAACAACAGCACTTTTACCAACCGGTTCAATCTCTGCCGACAATTGCTGCTTAAGCCCTGCATTTTCGATTTGCAGATTACTGGCTTCCAGCGCACGCTCCACAATTAACAATAGTTTCGCCATCGACAATGGCTTTTCAAGAAAATCGTAAGCACCTAAACGAGTCGCCTCTACAGCCGCCTCTACAGATCCGTGCCCAGACATCATGACAACTGGCGATAGCAATTTATTTTCCGTCACCCATTCCCGCAACAAAGTAATGCCGTCGCTATCAGGCATCCAAATGTCTAATAAAATAAGATCGGGTGAGGTAGTTTTTTTTAAGGCTCTGGCTTCAGCGGCATTTTCCGCAGTAGCTACTTGATAACCTTCATCCTGAAGAATTTCAGAGATCAGTCGGCGTATATCCGGCTCATCATCCACAACCAAAATACGGGGTGCTTGTGTAGTCATAGTATTACAGCTGTTCAAAATTACACGCCGGAAGCTGAATAATAAAACCAGCCCCCACTTTGTCGCATCTACTTCCTGATGATTGCGACACATCAGCCATCTCTGGCAATCGACGACTAGCATCAACCCAAATGGCGCCGCCATGTTCTTCGATAATTTTCTTTACTATCGCCAATCCTAAACCAGTACCTTTGGCTTTAGTGGTAACGTAGGGCTCAAAAATCTTCTCCATTTGCTCCTCTTTAATGCCAGGCCCATCATCATAGAAGGTTATTTGAATAAAATCGGCATTATTTTTTTGCACTCGATGCACGTCTATTTCAATTACGCCCTGAACATCAATGGCCTCTAAGGCATTTTTGACTAAATTGTGCAGCACCTGCCTGAGGCTAACAGGATCACCTTTTATCATTAAGCGCCCGGCTTCATAAGCTGTTTTAAACTTAACACCCGGTCTAGCCATGTACAGCGCCAACACTTCCTGCACTAGAGCAGATAAATCAATCGAAACCGTCTGTTTTTTAGATGGTTTGGCGTATTCGGAAAAATCATCGACCATTTCCTTCATTGCTTCAACTTGCTGCACAATGGTTCGGGTTGATCGTTGTAACATCTCAGCATCCCCCACTTCCAACTTATCCGCCAGCTTATGCTGCAACCTTTCTGCCGACAATTGAATCGGCGTTAACGGATTTTTAATTTCATGCGCCAGTCTTCTGGCTACTTCTCCCCAAGCCGCATTTTTTTGCGCCTGTATTAAATCGGTCACGTCATCGAATACCACGACCGCCCCCACCCGACTCCCTTCTTGAGAAAACAACGGCGTGCCACGACATAACAACTCTTGTCGACCGTTGGAACCTAAAAATGCGATTCGCTGTTGCCATATGTCATCTGCTTGTTCGAGCAATCGCTGAATGGACTTAAGTGGCTCAGCGAGCTCGGAATAGTCCGTCACTAATTCAAGTAAACTCCGGCCAATAAAATGATTCACATGAATATGAAAAATTCGGTAAGCGGCCTGATTAGCGGTACGAATTTTATAATTAGCATCAAAGCTAATAACCCCTGCCGTTAAATTAGCGAGGATAGTCTCCAAATAAGCCCGCTGGTTTTCCACCTCCAACCCAGCTAACCGGGTTTCGTCATGAGCTCGGGCAATACGTTGAGTCATATCGTTGAATGACTCAACCAAAAAGCCCAAATCATCCTGCGCCAATACAGGAACAATCTGATCATAATGCCCGGAAGCGACCGCTTGCGTGCCTTTAACCAACTCTTTCACCGGAGCGATAATGTTACGGATACTGATAAAAGCCACCCAGATTGCAGCTAATAAACTCATTAGCAAAACCAGCGATAACGCCAGTGAAAAACTCAACTTCAATGAATTTCTAAGAAAATTCATTTCCTGATAGCGCACAAAAGCAAATTCCACAGAATCAGCTAAGTCAGCAATTCGTACCGGCACTGGGTACAACACTTGAAGATACTGAGGGTCCTTGGTTTTTACCGATACAATGACTCGAATCATCAATTCATCGTCCCTTACCGGCGCCAACGCGACATAGTCGCCATTTTGCCGTAACTGCAGCCAAGTATGCTCATCAGGAAGGCTCGGCAAAATATCACCGGGATTGATGCTACTTGAAGCAATAATCCGTCCCTGCCGAGAAAACAACGTCATTTCCGAAGCCCCCGCAAGCTCGCGTAAATTCTCGAGCTCCAGCGTTGCCAAAGTCTCTGAAGAATTACTAAGTTTTTCGGCTAATTGTTCGGCTTGCCGTAAATGCCAGCGCATACGCTGATCAAGCGAGGCTTGGCTTAGCTCCAATGCATCTTCCATCGCGCGGTCAATTTCGACGTTAAACCAACTGTCGATACCTTGATGCAAAAACTGCATGGAAAAATAAAACACAATTGCGGCAGGCGCCAACGCCAACACCACAAATAGCGACACCATGCGCGCAGTCAACCGGGAACCGGCCTCACGCCGTTTGGTATGTCGTGCCAAGGAATAAATATTGGCGCCGACCAAGCCCAACAGCACCACAGAACCTAAGGCATTAACCAATAACAACCAAGAGTACATCGCGCTCAACTCGGAAGACTCTTGAGTCGCCGAGCTCATCAACTGCAATGACAATAAAATCAGTGCAAATAAGATAAAAATAGACACGCCAATGGGCGGCTTTAGTTTGTCAGGGACCATACATACCAAGCGCTGGATAAAAACCATTGGGGGCTGACATAAGCCGTCGGCCGAAGCGGTAAAGGCAAAGAATCGCGATCGAGCTTGACTTGTACAGCGGCAAAATAATGCTGATCAGGAGCAAGCGCCACTTTATCGATTACCGAGAAATTTCGCACCTTTGACATTGAATCCAAAGCTGCTGCTAATGTAGAGAAATTTGTTACTTCGCTGGTGTACTCGTTTTTGATTCGGTACATGTTTAACAACGCATGGTATTGGATTTTATAGCGTATGGAACCTTCAACCAGAGTCTTATTCCAAAGCATGTCCCGATGCTGGAGCACCTTAACTTGGACAATCCAATATAGGGGAATACCATTTTCTAACGCTTCCTTGGCGCGCATGCTTAACTGGTAATCAACTTCTGCAGCAAGTACGTAATTGTCACCCTGCAACTTCAGCTCGGCAGATTTCACTACTACGCCAAATTCATCGGCACTGACTGAAATCGGCCACCACAAGCAGAAAAAACATAACAACGAAGATAAAATCGGCACCTAGCGCTTACCCAAACGCGCGTAATAAAAACCATCCATTGCTGCCTCGCCGGTAATAATTTGCCGTCCACAACTACCCGCAACGCCCCAGTCTGCAATAATCGGCAGTTCCACGGCATCGTCATTACTATCAAGAAAAGCCCTTATTTGCCGCTCGTTTTCCTGCTTTAAAATAGAGCAGGTCGCATACAACAATATGCCGCCTGGCGCTAATAACGGCCAGATAGCATGTAAGATATTTTTTTGCAGCGCACTCAGGTGGTCAATATCCTCAGCTCTGCGCAAAATTTTAATGTCAGGATGACGACGAATAACACCCAACGCCGAGCATGGCGCATCCAGTAAAATTCGATCAAAAAGTTGACCATCCCACCATTTCTGCGGGTTAGCCGCATCACCAACCAACAATGTGGCGGATAGCTTCAAGCGTTGCAAGTTTTCTGCAACCCGTCGCAGTCTAGCTTCATCAATATCAATCGCTACCAGCTCTTGCAACTGCGACTGAGTTTCAAGAATATGTGCAGTTTTACCACCTGGCGCTGCGCAGACATCAAGTACTCGCTGTCCCGGCTGCGCATCCAGCAATGTGGCTGCCAATTGTGCAGCCGTATCTTGCACGGAAACATCACCATCGCTAAATCCGGGCAATGATTCAATTTGCACGGGTTTATCTAAAACAATGGCGGTAGGCGCATTGTCAACCGCAACAGCGATAATGCCCTGCTCGTCTAATTGTTTTAAATAGCTTTCACGGCTGACCTTGGATAAATTAACCCGTAATACCAACGGCGCCTGCAGATTGTTTTCCAGATAAATGTCAGCCGCTTGTTGAGGCCAGTCGTGATTAATACGTTTGATTAGCCATTCAGGATGACTAACTGCTGAAGAAGGTGTGCTATTAGCCTTTTGTGTCAAATCATCTTGCTTACGTAAATAATTCCGTAACAACGCATTTAGCAAGGCTTTTGCCCATGGCTTTTTACGTGCCGCCTGCACAGTTTCCGAAACCGCTGCATGCGGCTTAACCCGCATAAATTCGAGTTGATACAAGCCTACCAAAGCTAATGCCTTAACTTCGGTGTCTTTTAATGGCTTATCCAATAACTCATTGAGAATAAATTCAAGTCGGTGACTATATCTGCACACGCCATAGCATAAGGCTTGCACAAACGCCTTATCTTTGGGGTCGATGGCTTCGGCTACGTTACTAGAAAGAGCGTCATCAAGTGCAGCAGTCAACGACTGTCCGTTTTGGAACACCCGATTCAACACCCGGGCTGCGATTAATCGGCTATTCAACCTAAGATCACTCCATCCATGTTGTGTGCGGCTAGAAAAGCCTGAGCGGGAATGCGCTTACCGCCCGGCAATTGCACTTCTAGCAATCTTAACCAACCTGCACCAGTCGCTACATCAATGGTTTTATGAGTACACCTTACTGTTCCCGGCACCAAATCGGATTCTTCATCAATGGCCTGAGCCCGCCAAATACGCAACACTTGGTTTTGGTACTGGGTTTGCGCCACCGGCCAAGCATTCAAGCCTCTCACTTTAAGAGATAACTGCCGTGCCGGCTGTGTCCAATCAATATCTGCTTCCGCTTTTTCCAATTTTTCAGCATAAGTCACTAAAGACTCATCTTGGCGCTCCGCATGCAACGTACCCGCTTCGATTTGCGCCAACACCTTAGCCAATCCAATTGCCCCCAAATGCGCCAGATGATCATGTAAATCACTGGCCGTATCTTCCGGCCCGACAACATATTCCTCTTTATGCAACATATCTCCTGCATCAAGCTTGCGGACTATCTGCATAATGGTTACGCCAGTTTTTTCATCACCCGCCATCAATGCCCGCTGGATCGGTGCAGCACCGCGCCAACGCGGCAACAACGAGCCATGCACGTTAATACAGCCCAGGGGGAAAGCATCCAAAACGGTTTGCGGCAAAATCATGCCGTAGGCGACCACGACCATCAAGTCGGCCTTAAATGCTAATAGCTGATTTAATTCGTCTTCCGCCTTAAATGTAAGTGGTTGCAAAACCGGAATATCAGCGCTTAAAGCCAGGGATTTAACCGGTCCGGGTTGCAATTTACGACCCCGACCCGCCGGCCGGTCGGGCTGGGTATAAACCGCGCAAACTTCATGTTCTGAATCCAGTAACAATTGCAAACTGGGTACTGCAAACTCCGGGGTGCCGGCAAAAATTATTTTCACGGGTTATAGCCTTGTTCCATGTTATGAATTTTCCATCTTATGAATTTTTTCCAGCTTCTTTTTAATCCGCTGACGTTTTAATGACGAGAGATAGTCGACAAACAATTTGCCATTTAAATGATCCATTTCGTGCTGCACGCACACTGCAAGTAATTCTGTAGCTTCAAACTCAAACGTCTGACCGTCTTTATCCAAAGCTCTCACTCTAATATGCTCGGCACGTTTTACTTTTTCAAAAAAACCGGGCACAGAAAGACAACCTTCCTCCGATTCCTTGACGCCGTCTTTTTCGATGATTTCGGGATTGATCAAGCACAATGGCGCATCTTTTTCTTCGCTGACATCAATGACGATAACGCGCTGATGTACATTGATCTGAGTTGCTGCCAAGCCCACACCTTTTGATTCATACATGGTTTCCAGCATGTCCTCGACCAGCTTTTTGATAGAGCTATCGACCGTTTTTACCGGCGCGGCCAGCTTGCGCAGGCGATCATCTGGAAACTCAAGAATGGTTAAAATACTCAACAAACTCACCACTAAATAATTGAACGCTGGAATTCTATATGAATTCATCTAAACTTTGAAACGATGCATTATATTAGACTCAACAGGAATCAATATGGCTTTTCGAACACTTGTGGGATTGTTAGCAACCCTTGCAATCAGTTTAAACACCTGGGCTGCAGATCTGCAAATCAACCCATCCCACCCCGATCAATACACGGTCGTTAAAGGCGATACCCTTTGGGATATATCCGGTAAATTCCTGACTCATCCTTGGCAATGGCCGGAGTTATGGCAGCAAAATAGCCAGATTCAAAACCCAAATCTTATTTATCCTGGTGATACTATTTATTTTTCTATGGTAAACGGCAAGCCGCAGCTTAGTTTATCCCGCAATGAACAACCCTCATCGGCATTAGACAATTCCCCCTGCGTATTACGAGAAGAAGATTATAAAAACGGCCGCAAGGATTTTGCTGTGTCAGCAGACGGTAAAGTCTTACCTTGCATCCGTGAAACCACTATCAAAGAAGCTATAAAACTGATCCCCAGCAATACTATTGCGCAATTTTTAAGCTCGCCCAGAGTGGTTAGCCAAAATGAATTAAACGTAGCGCCTTATGTGCTTGATTTTGCAGGGGAGCATTTAATTGCCGGTAGCGGCGATAGGTTATATGTGCGTTCAATTAATGATCCCCAGAGTTTGTCATATACCATTTATCGAGCTGGCGACGCTTACAAAAGCCCAGAAACCGGTGCAATTTTAGGCTATGAGGCCACTTATATTGCCGATACATCATTGCAACAAGCTGGTGATCCGGCAACCTTAATCATTACTAAATCAGCGAGCGAAGTGCGCATTGGCGATAGAGCAATGCCGAACAGCGAAAACGAAGTCACACTCAATTATTTTCCACGTCCGCCTGAAAACAGCATAGAAGGCAACATAATCAGCGTACTCGGTGGTGTCTCGCAAATTGGTCTGCATAATGTCGTTGTCATCGACAAAGGCAGCCAAGATGGCTTGCTTCCTGGTCATGAGCTCAGCATTTTCCAGCGTGGCAACAGTATTCGCGATCCCTACAGTGCCACTCAAAACGAAAATGTTAAACTCCCTGATGAAATTGCCGGCACCCTTATGGTGTTCCGACCTTTTGAGCGCGTTAGTTACGCTTTAGTAATGAGAGCGACTCGCGCCATTCACGTGTTAGATAAAGTACACACCCCCTGAATACCGTTAATCCAGCAACACAACTAGACCTGCGCTACTGGCTTGCGCTATTACGTATCCCGGGTCTAGGTTGCAGGACATTCCTTAAATTACTCGAAAGCTCCTCGCCCGAGGAGCTATTTAAAGAATCAAAAACTGCGTTGCTAGCCTTGGGATTAAAAAATGATGTTGCCCAGGCTATCAAAGACCCGGACTGGTCGACGATCGACTATGACCTAGAGTGGTTGGCACAACCCAACAATAACGCCATCACCATAAATGAGCCCCTCTATCCTGCCCAACTGAAAGAAATCGCCGATCCTCCACCCATTTTATTTGTTCGCGGCAATACTGAGCTTTTATCACGTCCTCAACTTGCCATCGTTGGCAGTCGCAACCCCTCGTCCTCAGGCATCGATATTGCCTTTAGTTTTGCTCAAGATTTAAGTCGACATGGCTATGTCATTACCAGCGGCCTAGCCTTAGGAATTGATGCAGCTAGCCATCAAGGTGCTCTTAATGTTCATGGATACACTATTGCAGTTGCCGGAACCGGACTGGATCGAGTATATCCTGCCAGACATAAAGACTTAGCCACTGAAATTGTCAGTACCGGCGCAATGATCTCGGAATTTCCGCCCGGCACTACTGCCAAAGCCAATCATTTTCCAAGACGCAACCGCATTATCAGCGGCTTATGCCAGGGCTTACTGGTTGTTGAAGCTGCCAAACAAAGCGGCTCATTGATCACTGCCCGAATGGCTCTGGAACAAAACCGTGAAGTATTCGCAATCCCCGGCTCAATTCATAACCCGTTAGCCCGTGGCTGCAACGCTTTAATCCGCGAAGGCGCAAAACTGGTTGAAACCACCCAAGATATTCTCGAAGAATTAAGTCAATACTATCAACAAGATGAACAAGCACTTGCAGCAACAATGCAATCAACGCTTGACCTCGAGCAACAAACATTATTGAATCTAATCATGTTTAGCCCAACTTCCATCGACCATTTAGTTGAAAATGCAGGCCAATCCGTTGAAATCATCGCATCTATGTGTCTGATTCTTGAATTACAAGGTTATATAGAGGCAGCTGCTGGCGGTTGCTATACCCGAATTAAATAAACAGCAAACGACCTATGAAAGAAAATATATTTGATGTACTTATGTACCTGTTCGAAAACTACATGGAAGACGAAATAGAAATCCTGCCGGATAGTGCTTCGGTAAAAACGGAACTGTTAGAAGCAGGCTTCGAACAACCCGAGGTTAACAAAGCTTTCGATTGGCTGGAATCGCTCAGCCTTCAAAATGCGATACATCCCAGCATAACCCCCTCATTCCGTATTTTTTGCCCGGAAGAACAACTCAAACTCAATCTTGAAGCCATCAACTTCATTATGTTTCTTGAGCACAAAGGCATACTTAACCCGACCAACCGCGAGATCGTCATTGATCGCGCCATGGCGTTGGAAGGCGAAGAAATATCTATGGAAAAGCTCAAATGGATTGTGTTGATGATATTGTTAAGTCAGCCTGATGAGGAAATTGCCTTCTCCAGGATGGAAGACATCGTTTATGACCTTGTTCCTACCTATCTGAATTAAACGCTCATCACCCACAACACATATAAATGAGTAAAAATCTTGTTATTGTAGAATCGCCTGCAAAAGCCAAAACTATCGAGAAATATCTAGGTAAAGACTTTCACGTACTAGCTTCTTACGGACATGTACGCGACCTTATTCCTAAAGAAGGCGCTGTTGATCCAAACAATGACTTTGCGATGAAGTATGAAGTCATTGACCGCAACCAGCGCCATGTCCAAGCCATCAGCAAAGCGCTAAAAGAAGCCGACACTTTATATCTGGCAACTGACCCGGATAGAGAAGGGGAAGCCATTTCCTGGCATTTGTATGAACTGCTTAAAGAAAAAAAGTTACTCAAAAACAAGCCTGTACACCGGGTCGTGTTTCATGAAATCACCAAAAAAGCAGTTACTGAAGCTATTGCTCATCCAGAAGAATTAGCTATTAACTTAATCAATGCGCAACAAGCCAGGCGCGCGTTGGATTATTTAGTCGGTTTTAACCTGTCGCCGTTATTGTGGAAAAAAATCCGCCGCGGCTTGTCCGCAGGCCGTGTGCAAAGCCCTGCCCTGCGCATGATCGTCGAGCGCGAATTAGAGATTGAAGCGTTCAAAACCCGCGAATATTGGACTATTGATGCCGCACTGACCGCTCACGAACAAAACTTCAAAGCCAAACTAACCCAGTTTGCCGGTGAAAAAATCAGTCAATTCAGCATTACCGACCAAGAGCTGGCTGAAAAAACCAAACAAACCCTGCTTGATGCCGCCGACGGCCAGCTGCTGGTCGACAAGCTCGAAAAGAAACAACAAAAGCGTCAACCTGCAGCACCTTTCATCACCTCAACCTTGCAACAAGAAGCCTCGCGCAAATTGGGTTTTACGACCAAGCGCACGATGATGGTCGCCCAGCAGCTTTATGAAGGGATCGACATCGGCGGCGAAACGGCTGGTTTGATCACCTATATGCGTACCGACTCAGTCAATTTGTCGGTTGAGGCTGTCGATGACATCCGCGCGCTGGTTGCGGAAATCTACGGCCCTGAAAACGTCCCGAAAGAGCCACGGGTGTTTAAAACCAAATCCAAAAACGCCCAAGAAGCTCACGAAGCCATACGCCCGACATCCGCGAGATATTTGCCCAACAACCTTAAAAATTATTTGAGTGCCGAACAGTTCAAACTTTACGAACTGATATGGAAGCGCACCATGGCTTGCCAGATGATTCACGCCACGCTCAACTTGGTGGGCGTTGATTTAAGCTGCGGCAACGGCCAGCATGTATTTAGAGCCACAGGCTCCACCATTGCGATACCTGGCTTCATGGCCGTTTATCTGGAAGGCAAAGACGACACCAAAGAAAGCGATGACAAAGAAAGCTTCCTGCCGCCTTTAGAAGAAGGCCGCCCAGTTACCTTAAATGACATCAATGCCATACAACACTTTACCGAACCGCCGCCGCGATATGGCGAAGCCAGTCTAGTTAAATCCTTAGAAGAACACGGCATCGGCCGACCTTCGACCTACGCATCGATTATTTCGACACTGCAAAATCGCGACTACGTCACCTTGGATAGCAAGCGTTTCTATCCCACCGACGTCGGCAGAATCGTCAACAAATTCCTGACGGAACATTTCACCAAATACGTCGATTACGACTTCACCGCCAATCTTGAAGATGAGCTGGATGCTGTATCGCGCGGTGAAAAAGACTGGATTCCGTTGATGCACGAATTCTGGAAACCTTTCACCACACTGATCCATGAAAAAGAAGAAAGCGTGCAGCGTAAAGATGTCACGCAAGAAGCGATTGATGAAAAATGTCCTGAATGCGCCAGTCCGCTGTCTATTCGCTTGGGCAAAAACGGCCGTTTTATCGGCTGCACCAACTACCCGACGTGTTCCTACACCCGCAATCTAAATGACGATGGCGCTGCCAGCAATGAGCCTGAAGTCGTGGAAGGCCGCGTCTGCCCCAAATGCGAATCCCCGCTGGTGCTCAAAACCGGTCGCTACGGCAAATTCATCGGCTGCAGCGCTTATCCAAAATGTCGCCACATCGAACCGATCGAAAAACCCGCTGATACCGGCGTTGAATGCCCGCAATGCAAAAAAGGCACCATCCTCAAACGCAAATCCCGCAACGGCAAAATCTTCTATTCCTGCTCCGAATACCCCAAATGCGACTATGCGCTATGGAATGCGCCGGTAAAAGAAAGTTGCCCGGAATGCAACTGGCCGATACTGACCGTCAAAGAAACCAAACGCCACGGTGTGGAAAAAGTCTGCCCGCAAAAAGACTGTAAATATGCGACGCCTTATGAAGGTGATCCGGCGGATGTGCAGGGGCCTAAAGAGTCGTGAACTTAGGATTACTACCCTGATCCGCATAAAACCAAGTAACTTTTTGAGCAGCGACACTCGCAACTTCCTTTGCATCGCTGCTCTTTTTATTTGTAGCGAGTGAAATCAATGGCCAGAAGAAAGAAAAGCAGTCCTATTGAAGACTTGATAGAAATTACCGCCGCACTACCTTGGTGGGTAGGTACAGTACTGGCAATAATTGCTTATGTTCTCTTACATCATTATGCAATTGCTGAAGAACAAACCACTGCGGCACCTGGACAAATTGGTCAGATGGTTGCCGGACAAGCGACAAGAATGTTAGCTAGTTATGGGCAATATATCCTCCCTCCTCTATTTATAATCGGAGCAATTGCGTCATTTATTGGAAGTCTTAAACGTAAAGAACTTGTTCGTACAGTTGAAAATAATAGCTCAGGCAGTGCTCTGTTAGCACTGAGCTGGCAGGACTTTGAGTTGTTAGTGGGCGAAGCATTCCGAATGAAAGGGTACTCTGTTGTCGAAACTGGTGGCGGAGGTGCCGATGGTGGCATCGACCTAGTATTAAAAAAAGGCGGTGAAGTTTTTCTGGTTCAATGTAAGCAATGGCGAGCTTTTAAAGTTTCGGTGAATATTGTGCGCGAATTGTTTGGCGTGATGGCCGCACAGGGTGCAACTGGTGGATTTGTCGTGACTTCGGGGATATTTACAGCGGATGCACAAACTTTTGCAAAAGGGCGAAACATTGATTTGATTGACGGCTCTAAGCTCTCATTGATGATTGATAAAGCAAAAACCGCTAGATCCACGCAAACTCATCCCGAAATGACAACAACCACTTCGTTTGCTGCCAAACCTGAAACTTCGGCAACAACCGCGTCATGCCCAAATTGTGGAGGAGCCATGGTGAAACGAACGGCTAAACAAGGTGCAAATGTGGGCGGCTCATTTTGGGGGTGCTCAGCATTTCCGAAATGTCGCGGAGTAAGGAATTTCCAATAATGTGGTAAAGCAATAGCTTTGCGTATTGCGCCGCATGTATCAAAAGCGGCGGATTACGCTAATCCGCCCTACGCCAAAATCGCTCAACAACCCAGCCAGAATGCCCCATCACTCCACCTTCAAAATAACCACCGCCGTCCGCCATATCAAGGCTGGCGAAGTAATTGCTTATCCAACCGAAGCCGTTTATGGACTTGGCTGTGACCCACTGAATGAAAATGCGGTGATGGAGCTGCTTGAAATAAAACAGCGTCCGATAGAAAAAGGGCTGATTCTTATCGCTTCGTCACTGGAACAACTGCACCCTTATTTGGTTATGGGCCCCACCATTATCGAGCGCGTCAGCGCCACTTGGCCCGGCCCGGTCACCTGGGTGATTCCGGCGCAGCCGTGGGTACCAAGGTGGCTTACGGGAGATCATGACTCTCTGGCGGTGCGTGTCACCGCACATCCAATAGCAGCCGCTTTATGCGAGCGATTCGACGGCCCGTTGGTATCAACCAGCGCCAATCAAACAACTCGGCCGGCAATTAGATCAGCAAGAAAATTACTCAAATCCTTTGCTGGCAGTGGTATTTATATCGTGCATGGCGAAGTGGGTGGTTTACGGCGAGAAACGGCTATTTATGATGCAACTACAGGTCTGCAGTTGCGTTAATCAGGTAAGACTTGGGAAAAGAAGCGCTGGGCTAGTCTAATTAGGCTAGCCCAGCGCCAACTACTCCTTTAACCGTCGGCAGACGGTTATTTTTTGACTTCTTTAGATTCGGGTACAGTCAAGTCTGCAGTCATATTCCAATCAGCGAAAGGAAAAGGCAGGGCTTCTGTATTAAAGGTCAAAAACAATAGAATGTGATAGGTATAAACTGCCAGACTACGACCAAAATTAAGGATGTTCTGATTGGCCTTTCCGGTCAGCAGCGTTGATGCCACCTGCAAGATGATTACCGCCCAAATCAGCATTCTGACCAAGCTACCAATGGCGGCAAAAATCAGCATGAAAAAAATGCGCTTCCAGATACTTAACTGGGTCAGGTTATAGTTGATTTGCTCTTCCATACTCGCTTACCCCCGGTTCATAATGTCGCGCAAATCCAGTGCAGCTGCGTTGGCGCGGGCAATATGGTTAGCTAAGGTTAAGGAATAGTTGGCAAACAAACCAAAACCGCTACCGTCCAACACCATCGGGCTCAACGTTGGCATCAAGGCACTTTCCAGTTCTCTAATCATGATATCGACGGTGCGCATCGCGCGTTTATCATTCAAGATGTCCGCAAAGTCATGTTTGATGGCTCTTAAAATATGTAGTAATGCCCAGCTGGCGCCACGCGCCTCATAAAATATGTCGTCTATCTCTAGCCAAGTAATTTTAACGCCCGTTGAGCCTTTTTGATCAGCCGCTTGTTTTTCAAGTTCGGTAAGACCTGGGCCGTAGTTACCGGCGGCGCTGCTGGCACTTAAGCGTGTTGACAGATCGCCGAGACGTTTAATAACAACCTCGGTGTATTGCCACAGGTTGTCCGCACGAGCATAAAACTGCGCTTTTTTGACCGGCCCACCAAATTTTTGCAGACGTTCCATGTATTTATGCAGGGATTCAACGCCTTTTTCATATTCGGCTTCGGTTGATGGCAACGCCCAAGAATTGTGTTCATAGTAAAAATACGGCTCGGCAACAGCCAAATCCGCATCTTGTTCTGATTGCGACTGATCTCTAGCGAAGTGGTTTCTTAAGGCGGTGGTTGCGTCACGCAGCATAACTAACGCACCGAATTCCCAGTTAGAAATGTTATCCAGAAATACGCCCGGTGGTGCGACATCATTAGTGATGTAACCGCCGCTTTTATGCAGCAGCACTTCAGCAATATGCGCCAAGGTATTGGTGTAGGTATATCCCAGTGGGATATTTTCTGTGCTGTGAGTTTCTTCAGCACGCTTAAGGGCTTCGTCTTGAATGTTAAATTGACCTGGCTCACTGCCCCACCAGGCTCCTAGAATGAACAAGACAATAGCTACGATGAGAAGAAAGACACCAAATCCCCAGAGAATGCCTTTGGATTTTATATCGTTAAGTTGTTCACTTGCCGCCATTACCGGAGTCCTGTAAAGAAATTTGTCTATGTAAAAACAGAGGGGTTTTTGATCTTAAAAGTGGCGCCATGGTAGCATGGTTTTCGTCGTTTTTGCTTATGACACAAAACGCTACACAGGTTTTTTTTGGGCTCGGGGATGAGCTTTATCATAGACATCAGCAAGATGCTGAAAGTCTAAATGGGTATAGATTTGCGTGGTGCTAATGTTACTGTGCCCGAGTAAATCTTGCACAGCTCTTAAATCTTGGCTGGACTCAAGCAAATGACTGGCAAAAGAATGTCTAAGCATATGCGGATAAACATGTTCGTCCAGGCCTTTTTTCTTACACCACAATGTCAATCTAGCTTCGACGCTGCGCTGACTTAAGCGACTGCCACGATTAGACGTAAAAACTGCAGATTCGCCGACCGGCGCCATGTTGCCGCGCACTGCTAACCACTTTTGCAAAGCACTAATCGCCTTACTGCCGATCGGTAATAACCTGGATTTGCCACCTTTACCCAATCGAACAATCAGGGTTTGATCAGACAAATCCACGTCGGTCAGATTGAGCGCCGTCAACTCACTTAGCCGCAAACCGGATGAGTAAAACAACTCAAACATCGCTAAATCACGAATTTCCAGCACAGAGTCGGTGCCGGCATCTAACAAACCATTGATTTGATCGACATCGAGTATTTTCGGCAACCGCCTCGCCTGCTTGGGCGCGCGCACTGGTTTGGCGGGATTATTAGCAACCAGGCCATTTTTAAGCTGGTAATTATAAAAACTTCGGATCGCCGACAGTTCACGCTGTAGGCTTTTACTGGCGATACCTTGGCGATGGCGGTTCGCGATATGTCCACGCACATCGCTTTGTGTTACATCAAGCCATTGCGCTATTGCTTTCTCAGTGCAGTATTGAACGAATTGCTTAATATCTCGTTGATAATTCTGCACCGTATGAGGAGAGGCGCGTTTTTCTACGGTGAGCTGAGTAAAATAATCAGCCAGCACCTGCTCGGCATCAGGTGTCATTTTGGCTTTGCTGCATCAGGGTAATCAATCGAGTACCGATGATTTCGCCCATTTGCGTTAAAAATAAATGTCCCATGCTGTAATGGAAGCGCCCTTCCTCCCGACTACCGATGGCAAGAATGCCTTCCAACTCGGTAAACAACAATGGAATAATCGCACAGGATTTAACTTCCGGTGCCAATTCGCCAAATAACACGCGTGCTTGAGCTAAGGTCGGACGACCACACTTAGGCTGATTTGCTGCCAATTCCTTGGCAAAGGGTTCAAGATCGGAACTACCCGGTTCTATAAACAGATTGCCGATAGCCGAATCAGTACTGGCTTTAATAATGCGCACCGCCACAAAGTCAGTTAAAAAATAATCCGACAACACGCTATCCAGATTGGCAACGGCTTCTTCCAAGTTTGTTGAATCAAGTAACGCCAGCGTCAACTGATGCATACGACTAAACGAAGCATCGTTATCACGTGCTATGTCAATCAACGCAGTCAGCTGATTTTCCATTTCATGATGTCGGCTTCTAAAAATTTCCAACTGCTTTGAAATCAGCGAAATAGCACTGCCGCTGGGATGCGGAATACTCAGCTTTTCCAATAAATGTAAATGTTCATGAAAAAAATCAGGATGTTGCAGTAAAAACTGCTCCACCTGTTCTGATGTTAAAGACTGTTGTTCGCTCATAACTCTATTTGTCCATCAAAAACAGAAACTGCCGGACCGGTCATAAACACGGGTTCACCGCGACCAGCCCAGCTTATTTTTAATTGTCCGCCCGGCAATTCAGCAGTCACATCATGATCCAGCTGATTTTGCTCGATACCGATAACCACTGCCGCACAGGCACCACTACCGCAAGCCAGAGTTTCAGCGGCACCGCGTTCAAATACCCGTAGTTTTATATGCTGCCGATCGACCACCTGCATAAAACCAATATTGGCCCGTTCGGGGAAAAAGGCATGGCTTTCTAAAGCCTGACCTACCTCAGATACCGACGCAGTCTTTATATCATTGACATGAATAACCGCATGGGGATTACCCATGGACACCGCGCCAAAGGCTTTTTCTTTGTCATTAACCACAACAGTATAAAAACGCGATTCCTGATCAGCCAATACCGGTATTTCAGCAGGCTTATGCCGGGGCACGCCCATATTCACGGTGATCAAGCCATCAGTGTCAAAGCGCAATAATAACTGCCCGGCATTGGTATCGACGCAAATTTCATCTTTATCAGATAAGTGTTTATCGCGCACAAATCGGGCAAAACAGCGCGCGCCGTTACCGCATTGATCGACTTCGCTGCCGTCGGCATTAAAAATTCGATATTTGAAATCGGCATTATCACTGACTGGCTTTTCTACCAATAATAGCTGGTCAAAACCCACGCCAAAATGCCGATCGGATAAGCGCTGAACTTGCTCAGGAGTTAAATCTATCTGCTGATTAATGGCGTCAATAACCATAAAGTCATTGCCTAGCCCGTGCATTTTGGTGAAATTGATCATAGTGTTTGATTGTTAACGCTCAAGGTAATAAATGTTCGCCAGCCCAAAGTTGGGCAATAGTTTCTCTTTCGCGGATAAGGTGAATGTGCTCGCCGTCGACCATCACCTCTGCCACTCGTGGCCTGGAGTTGTAGTTGGAACTCATACTAAAACCATAAGCGCCTGATGAGCGGATCGCCAGCAAATCGCCTTGCGCAAGTTGTAATTCACGGTCTTTCGCTAAAAAATCACCGGTTTCACAGACCGGACCGACGATATCCCAATGCTGGGCATCGCTGCTGCTTTGCTTATTAACAGGAATCACTTCCTGCCAGGCACTGTAAAGAGAAGGCCGCACCAAGTCGTTCATGGCTGCATCGACGATGGCAAAGTTTTTGTTCTCGGTAGGTTTAAGGTACTCAACCTGCGTTACTAAAATACCGGCATTGCCGACAATCGCCCGGCCTGGTTCCAGCAATACCTCAACATCACTATCACCCAGCCGTTGTAACACGGCATTGATGTAATCGGCAGGTTCCGGCGGTTGCTCGTCTTTATAGCGAATGCCTAAGCCGCCGCCCAAATCCAAATGATGCAGATGGATACCTTCGGCTTTCAGCGTATCCACCAGCGCCAGCACTTTATCGAGCGCATCTAAAAATGGTCGCGTTTCAGTGAGTTGCGAGCCGATATGGCAATCGATACCCACCACGTTGATATTAGGCATCGCCGCCGCACGACGGTATTCATGCACAGCCTGATTGATGTCGATGCCGAATTTATTTTCTTTTAGCCCAGTAGAAATATACGGATGCGTTTTGGCATCCACATCCGGGTTAACACGGAACGATACCGGCGCAATCACGCCCAGCTGTTCGGCTAAGAGATTAAGCCTATCCAGCTCACCGCTCACTTCAACATTAAAGCAACGAATACCAAGCTTTAACGCTGCCAGCAATTCATCTTCCCGTTTACCAACGCCGGAAAACACGATTTTCTTGGCATCGCCGCCAGCAGCCAGCACACGTTCCAACTCACCCAACGACACAATATCAAAACCCGACCCCAACCGCGCCAGCACATTAAGAATGGCGATATTGGAATTCGCTTTTACTGCGTAGCAAATTAAATGTGGATGCGTACCAAAGGCTTGATCAAACGCCTGCCAATGCCTTGCTAGCGTAGCTCTGGAGTAGATATAACAAGGGCTGCCAACTTTATAAACGATGTCCTGCACGGCAACATCTTCGGCAAAAAGCTCGTTGTCGCGGTAATTAAAATAATCCATGTTATTGATTTTTTTGCGGTTCGGGTTTGGCAGGGGGCTCTACATTTGCAGGCGCGGTCTTATCGGGCAAATACAGCGGACCGGGCTGGCCGCAACCAACTACAACCGCGCTGAGTAACAACAGTGTCAATGTTTTGTATTTCATTTGATTCACAGCTTAAAAAGGGCCAAAAAACGTTCATATCATAAGCGGAAACCAGCTGAAAGGCATTACACCATTTGTTGATTCAACAATGATCGAATAACCAAACGAACGCCACCAATATCTAAATAAAAGATGCGTAACTCTAAAATAGTCATTTTATTGAAGATTCAATTATCTTTACCATGACACCTGGTAAGCAATAGTTGTTTTGCGATGCCAATTATCAGAAGGAGTTTTTTAGAGTGACAAACCCAAGAAATCACACTGATGACCGATTGAAAGCAGAGATAGCCAATACCATCGCTAACATGCTGCAAGAAATCAAATTCGGATCGATTGAAATTATTGTTCACGAAAACCGGGTGGTGCAAATCGAACGTAAAGAAAAACTGCGTTTCGATACCAAAGCAGCATCAAGTAAGTAACCATTACTACGGTGTTCCGTTAAAAACCAAATTTCAGTGCATTAAAAATGCCTGACCGGACCACCGGAAGTAAGCACAAAATTAGGATAAACCATGAAACACCTACGCTACAAAACCCTTGCGGGTGCAATACAGTTGGCATTGTTGGGCATACCCACCGCCAACGCTGCTGACGTCGATGCTTTAGAGCGACGCATTCACGAACTTGAATCCCGTTTAGAAAAATTCGAAAAAGCTACCGCTGCGGCCCCTGCGCCAACTGCAGCGGCGGCACCCGCAGTTAATCCAGAAGTGCAAAAACTGACTCGTAAAGTCAACACCCTGGAGCGCAAGCTGGAAGTGCAAGATGAAGTTACCGCGTCCAATTTTACCAAGTTGCCAAAATTTGATGTCGGCACCAATGGTTTCAGAATTTCCTCGCAAGATGGTCAGCATGAATTAAGAATTCGTGGTGCGGTGCAAGCAGACGGACGATTTTTTTCTGAGGACGCTAATCATTTATCGACTGATCGCTTTGAACTTAAACAAGGTCGGGTTTGGCTGGAAGGTAAAGTTTTTAAGAATATTTACTACAAAATCATGCCTGATTTTGCAGCCAGCGGAAACATTCTACCGGATGCTTACCTGGACTATGCCTACCTGCCTGAAGCCAGCTTGTTAGTCGGTAAATTCAAACCGTCCCTCAGCCTTGAGCGCTTACAAGGTGACTCCGATGGCACCTTCCTAGAACGCGCATTTCCAACATACTTAGCCAGCAACCGGGATGTCGGTATCCAGTTACATGGAGCATTCTCCAAATCCGGCTTCACTACCGAGGTTGTGCCCGGCCCGATTGATGCCAGAAACACTTTCACCTATCAAGTCGGCGTAATGAACGGCTCAGGTGATGACGGCAGCCCGAACAATGATTCAAAAGACACTGATGACAACAAAGAATTTGTTGGCCGCTTGTTTGCGCATCCATTTCAACACACCGGCTACAGCTGGCTGGAAGGATTCGGCGTAGGTGTCGCAGGTACTGTGGGCGATCCAAATGCTCAGGCGCTTAAAGCTCAGGCAACGCCGATAGGCAGAACTACCTATCTTGATTACACCAAAACATATGGCATTACTAATCAAACTACCAAAGTTACAACAGCAAACGCCACTCCAGTCAGTAACGGCGAACAATACCGACTCTATCCACAAGCATACTGGTATGCAGGACCTTTTGGCGTAATGGCTGAATACGCAGCGTCTTCACAAACTCTTAGTGGTAAAAACCAAGCCAATAACAAAAACATCAATGTCCGACAAGACAATACTTCCTGGCAAGTATTGGCTTCTTGGGTTGTCACAGGAGAAGACAACAGCTTTGGCGCTGTCAAACCCATTCAAAATTTCAGCCCGCTGGATGGTCAATGGGGTGCATTGCAATTCGCTGCACGCTGGACCGAAATGGACATAGACAAAGGCACCTTCAAAATTCTTGATCCCAGCAAATCAGCTAGTCACGCTACCGCTTGGACCTTGGGTGCTAACTGGTATCTGAATTCCTATGCGCTAATCAGAGCCGATTACGAACAAACCAGTTTTGATGGTGGAGCTGGTAGCATCAAAAATAATTTCTGGACTGGCGGTGACCGTGCTACCGAACATGTATTCGCAACTCGTTTCCAACTCTCGTTTTAACTGTGTTTAATTTAAGGAGCTTTACAATATGAAAATAAAATTGCGCCAACTTCTCGTTGCCGGGGTATTCGCTGCCCTAACCGCTGCACCCGCAGTCAATGCCGCTGATATTAAGCTGCTCAATGTGTCTTACGATCCGACTCGTGAATTTTATAAAGAATACAACGAGGCGTTCTCTAAATACTGGAAAGCTAAAACCGGCGATAACGTCACCATCAACCAATCCCATGGCGGTGGTGGCAAACAAGCACGTGCGGTGTTAGATGGCCTTGAAGCTGATGTGGTGACCTTAGCAATTGCCTTTGACATCGATCAACTGTATCAAAAACGTAAATTGATCCCGGAAGATTGGCAAAGCCAATTACCTAATAACAGCTCGCCTTACACATCAACGATTGTTTATGTGGTCCGTAAAGGCAATCCGCTGGGTATTAAAGACTGGAATGATTTGGTTAAACCGGGCGTCAGCGTCATTACCCCAAACCCAAAAACTTCCGGCGGCGCACGTTGGAACTATGTGGCAGCTTGGGCTTATGCGTTAAAGCATAACAACAATAGCGAACAAGCCGCGACAGAGTTTGTCAGCAAGTTATTTAAAAACACGGCGGTGCTCGACACCGGCGCGCGCGGTTCCACAACTACTTTTGCTGAACGCGAAATTGGCGACGTGTTAATCACTTGGGAAAACGAAGCTTATCTAGTGCTGAAAGAGTTTGGCGCCGACAAATATGAAGTTGTCACCCCGTCATTCAGCGTATTGACTGAGCCACCCGTCACTGTTGTAGAAGATGTTGCTCGTAAACACGGCACCTTAGAAGTGGCGACTGAGTACCTGAAGTATTTGTATAGTAAAGAAGGCCAAGAAATTATCGGCAAAAATTACTACCGCCCATCTGATTCTGAAGTCGCTGCGAAATTCGACAAACAATTCCCAAAACTGGAACTGTTTAAAATTGATCAATTAGGCGGCTGGAATGAAGTTCAGAAAAAACATTTCGCTGATGGCGGTGTGTTTGATCAAATTTATGGACCAGGCAAGTAACATCTAGTTCGTTAAAGGGCGGCTATTAAGTCGCCCTTTTTATTTTCCTGTTGCAAAGATTACTTAGTTAAACCAACTGTTTGTAGGAGCGGGCCATGCCCGTGATTGTTTAAATACGCGGGCATGGCCCGCTCCTACACGTCGTAATTTAACAGCTATGGACTAGAACATTCACCGAACATAGTGATGACGTATTTATGAGACAAAGCAATATTATGCCGGGGTTTGGCCAAACACTCGGCTTCACGCTATTTTATTTGGCCCTGGTTGTGCTGATTCCACTCAGTACGCTGATTTTTATGAGCTTTAAGTTAAGCCTGTCAGCTTATATCGATATTATTACCAATACTCGCGTACTGGCGGCTTTTCGAGTCAGTTTTGGCGCGGCCTTAGTCGCTGCGGCAATCGCCAGTTTTTTTGGTTTTATCATCGCCTGGGTATTGGTGCGTTATCCATTTAGCGGCAAAAAATTAGTCGATGCCTTTATCGATTTACCTTTTGCCTTACCCACAGCGGTCGCGGGTATTGTTATGGCGACCATTTTTCAACCCAGCGGTTTCCTTGGTAAGTTGTTGATAGATGGCTTGGGGGTACAAGTTGCCTATCGTCCTTTGGGGATTGTGGTCGCGCTGATTTTTATCAGTATTCCGTTTGTGGTCAGAACCGTTGAGCCGGTACTAAAGGAATTTGATTCTGCGATGGAGGAAGCCGCATCCAGCTTGGGCGCGACTCGCCTGCAGGTATTTAATAAAATTATCTTGCCTAATATTTTTCCATCAGTGCTGACTGGCTTTGCGCTCGCTTTTGCCCGCGGTGTCGGTGAATACGGTTCGGTTATTTTTATCGCCGGTAATCAACCTTACGTCTCTGAAATAGTACCGTTGCTGATTATTACTAAACTGGAACAATATGAATATGAAGCAGCCACCGCGATTGCGCTGACTATGCTGCTGGTGTCATTTTTGTTGTTATTGGTGATCAATTTGCTCAACAGATGGATGCGTCAGCGTTCAGGACAACTATAAACAACGAGATCGATTATGAATGCGATAGTGCAACCAGTAAAACAGTTCAAAAAAGAGCAAATACAACATGCAACGGATGACCCTCGCTGGGTCAGATACACGCTGATTAGCGTTTCCTTAAGCTTCATTTTGCTATTTTTATTCCTGCCCTTAGGGTTGGTGATAAGTAAGGCATTTGCCAGTGGCTGGCAAGCCTATTGGGACGCGCTGTCAGAACCCGATGCCCAAGCCGCGATCAGATTGACCGTATTAGCGGCATTTATTACCGTGCCGCTTAACACTGTCTTTGGTTTGGCTTCCGCCTGGGCGATTACCCGTTTTGAATTCCCAGGCAAAAGCCTCCTGACTACCTTGATTGATTTACCGTTTTCAGTCTCTCCGGTCATTTCAGGGGTGATTTTTGTGCTGTTATTTGGTGCGCAAGGTTGGTTTGGCGAATGGCTGATAGCACATGACATCAAGGTCATTTTTGCAGTGCCCGGCATTGTCTTGGCAACATTGTTTGTTACCTTCCCATTTGTTGCTCGGGAATTAATTCCATTGATGCAAGAAATGGGCAGTGAAGAGGAAGAAGCGGCGCTATCGCTAGGCGCCAGCGGCTGGACCACGTTTATAAAAGTCAGCCTTCCCAATATTAAATGGGCATTGCTGTACGGCGTATTGCTATGTAACGCCAGAGCCATGGGTGAATTTGGTGCCGTTTCCGTAGTATCCGGCCATATCAGAGGGTTAACCAACACCTTGCCGCTGCATGTTGAAACCAGCTACAACGAATATAACTCAGTAGCCGCTTTTGCCGGCGCGTCAATATTGGCGGGCCTTGCCATTGTGACACTGGTATTAAAAAGTTTCTTGGAATGGAAACAGGGCAGAAGGTTATAAGCCCTCTCAGCCATCGTTAAATAATTTAGTTCGAGGACGTTATGAGTATTTTGATTGAAAATATTAGTAAACATTTTGGCCAGTTTGCCGCACTGGATCATATCAATTTAGAAATTCCTGATGGTGAGCTGGTTGCGCTATTAGGGCCTTCCGGCTGCGGTAAAACCACGTTGTTACGGATTATTGCCGGTCTGGAAAGTGCCGATGAAGGGCGGATTTTTTTAAGCGGCGAAGATAAAACCGGGCACCATGTCAGTCGTCGCGGCATCGGCTTTGTTTTCCAGCATTACGCCTTGTTCAGGCACATGACCGTATTCGACAACGTTGCCTTCGGTTTACGCGTCAAAGATAAGAAAGAACGCCCTTCCGAAACTGACATTGCCAAGAAAGTACATAACCTGCTGGAACTGGTGCAATTGGACTGGCTGCATGATCGTTTTCCTGACCAATTGTCTGGCGGTCAGCGCCAGCGTATTGCTTTGGCGCGAGCGTTAGCTGTTGAACCTTCGGTACTTTTGCTTGATGAGCCGTTCGGCGCATTGGACGCTAGTGTGCGCAAAGATTTACGGCAATGGCTGCGTAATTTGCATAAAGAACTGCACGTCACCAGTATTTTTGTGACGCATGATCAAGAAGAAGCGATGGAAGTGGCTAGCCAGGTCGTGGTGTTAAACAAAGGCCATATCGAGCAACAAGGTGCCCCGGCTGACATTTATGATCATCCGGCAAATGCATTTGTGTCCAAATTTATCGGCCAAACCAATGTATTGAATTTAAATGAAGATAATGTGATCTGGCTAAAAACTGCCGGTATTGCGGTGGATGATTCTAAGGGCAATGTCGCACATATTCGTCCACATGACATTGATGTCAAAAAAGCCGATGCTGATTCTGATTCGCCGGTCACTTTAAAAGATTGGCAACATCTGGGATCTTTGATTCGTGTTGAGCTGTATCGTCCGCAAGACAATGGCTCGGGCACTTATTTGTTTGCGGAAATGCCCAATGAGCGCTTTAAGTTATTGCAATTAAATAAGGGTGACCGTGTAGCATTGCATATCAAGCATGCGCATTGGTTTAATTCGTAAAGGAATGTAGGAACTGTCTTGCCTGCGATAGATAAACAATCGCAGGCAAGACACGTAATTTTTATTCTTTAGTCCATTTCGCAGCCAGTTGCGCTGAGAACTGTCCAAAATAAGTGCCGATTACGATAGAGGCCGAAATGACCACTAACGGATTGCTTAACGAGACACCTAACAAAACATCTTGCGTTAATGTGTCAGGCGTTTGCAGCAAGTAAGCAAAGGTTGCGGAATATCCCAACACGCTGGCAGGAATGGTCGCCAGTTGCGGGATGTTTGCTGCAAGACACAACACAACGACCACAACAGCCACAGTCAACGCTGCCATGATAGAAAAGCCAGGTGCTGCATCAGGAGAAATTTCGGTTAACAACAGCGCGGTAATCCAGGCTAAAACCACGCCGAATATGCCGCACACGATGGTGTTTATCAAAGCTTCTTTGTTCGCGCCCAGAAAAAAGTACGCAGCCCAAGCAATGGTTGCGGCCCATATAAAAAAGAATCCGCTCAAAGGCCCTACTGCCAGAAAAGTTGCGACACCGGAGAGTAAGCCGATGCTTAAAGAAAGTGCTGTAAGTTTGTCCATTATTGATCTCGAAAAAATTACCTCATTGATATTAATTAGATTTTGCATTGAGGTGGATCTACAAAACCTAAATTTTTAGAATAACCAAGCAACCGAAATGAGCCTGATAGATTTGGATGTTAGCAGAGTTTAGAAACTAGAGAAACACATAGACTTTGTCATAACCTGACTATGTCTTTTAGTCGTGCTGCAAAACAACCTTGTTGCCGCTGATCAATTGAGCAGGCAAATCAAAAGTAATAGTATTTTGGATAGGCATATAACAAATTTCTGCATCAGCGCAGCCTTGGTAAGTCACTTCTAACACCAGCTTGTTCAGTTTTGGCTCCTGACGCTGAATAGGCAATTCCACCTCAATGTGCTTACGGTAAATCTGCACTTCGCCGAAAAATTTATCATGTTTGATCTGCCCGGCGGGGAAGACAGGCTCTCCGGATGTCATGCCGGGAGTTAATGAGACCAATTTGAATTTTTGGCGGTACAGATAATAGCCGTCGGCAATATCCCAAGACAGCAGCAGCTTATCTGCATTCTTGATTGTGGCTGTAAATTGAAAAGCCTCATCGGGCTCTAAAAGCTCTTCCGAATCCATCGCCCAAGCTGTTGTAACAAACCAAATCGTCAGACAGAACAGAAAAATTGAAATTGACAGCTTCCGCATAAGAATTTCTCAAAACTTGGGTGATCAAGGCAAGCGAACTAAGCGGATTACAGCCGGTTGCTTTAACGTAACTAGTAATCAGGCGTGTCCCGGAAAGTCCATTGAATCGCCAAATTGCCGAAGAATCCGTCGCCCAGTTGGACCTGTTGGTAAGCGCCTCTGGCGTTTCTTGCACCCTTTGAATTTAGATCTTCATAAATCGGTAACCCCACCGATCCGCGCAATTTAAAATTGCCGCCAAAGGCATTGAGAAAGCGCCAGTCGCCGACAAAAGCCAGATTGGTGACGGTTCCTCCAGTATTACCGATTTTGTAACCCTGATCTTCATTCTTCTGTGAGTAACTTGTGTCTAATTCAACACCAAACATCAGATCATAATTTGGTGTGTAATGGAGTGCTAAACCCACAGTTGCCACATCACCAAATGCATAGTCATGATCATTTTCAGGATTAACCGTATACAAGGCCGATGTGTGTAGCCAAATATTTTTCCACCGTTGCGAGTAAAGTAAACCACCCGTAAACGTTGCCGTTTCTTTACCTAATTGCAAGCCTGGCGCTTTGGCAATCAATTTTTTGTTTGCAATAGGATCAGCAGTTGTTGCTAGTTGTCCATCAAACTCGCCTGTCGGCAAAGTTGTTCCTAACAAAACACTGGCGAATTTATCCCACCGGGTGCTGCGCCAAAAGTTGTAGCGACCTTCGAGGGTAATGTCACCGAGTCCATTTTCCTCTGCGACCGATTCCCCGAATATCTGTCTCGCGTTTAAGTTTTGTGGTTGTGATTGCGTTAACGTGCCTTGCCTTCTCTCAAACCAAGGTACATTTATAAATAGTGCGAGATTATCAGTGGGGGAATAGTTCGCAATGATAGCCTGTGAGTGGCCTTGACTTTCTTCCGGAGTCCGCGGCTGAGCTTTGTTGCCATGGATGAAATCATAAGGTTCAGTACTGTTTGAACCCGCTTTAACGTGATCTTTTTGGGTATAACCGTAAACCATGCCCAAACTAAAGTTACCCTCACCCGGCGTTACTGCTGTACGAATCCTAAACGGTGCCGTAGTGCCCACTGGCGAGACATCTTCATAGGCAATATTAAAATCGATAACATCCCCACCTTCCTTAGCGGCAAAAGCCTCAGCTTCGTCGCGATTAGCAAACGCGATGTAATTGGGCACCATGTCGGGGATTACTTTACTGCCGATGACATACGTTGCAGTTTCGGCATCCACCAGCTTGCCAGACACCCAGTCATGGACTTTTACCGACTCAAACTCTGAGATACCCCCGGCATCTTCAATTTCCCGCAACATACATGCCACACCACAGGTATACTCTTTGCTGCCATCTTTGAAAGTCAATTCGGCTGCACTCTTAATGTATTCGTCAATCCACATGCCGCACACCCTGCAACTCTCGCGCTTTTCATGTTCATGCGGCGTTACTATCACCGGTTTCATTTGCGGTTCGTCGGCAACTACCCAGTCCGGTAGCAGCAATAGCTGACACAGCAACACCAGCCACAACGTCGTTTTCATCTTCATGCTCACTCCTTATTTAGGATTGTCGTAAAAAGCTTTTCAAATTCGTCGAGCCCGGCTTCACCGGTAATTTTTTCTCGTAACGCACCTTCTCTATCGATCACGAAGCTGGTCGGTAAACCGATGACGCCAAACTTTTTCGCCACTAAGCCACGCTCGTCTACCAACATCGGATAAGTTAGCTTTGCAAAGCGTTTCAGGCGCTCATCGTTAGGATCGATTTTACTGACGTTAATTGCCACCGGCATAAAGCCACGCTCTTTATACTTTTGATAAAGCTGTTCGAGCCCCAGCAAGACATCCTTATCGCAAAAGCCGCATTCCAATGACCAAAACCGCACCAGCCAGACCTTTCCCTTCAAGTCTTGCGGCAAACTTACCGGTTTACCGTGAAAGTCCTGTAAGTTGACTACCGGCACCGGGTCATCGATTTGCAAGCCACCGCCTCTCTTACATGCTGACAATATAACTACCGCCAATATGATCAAAATCAGCCGGTACCAAACAAAGACTTTCATCCTTTTCTATCCAGTGATTCGATAATTGCCGGAGTTACATCCTGGTAGCGCATGATCGACTTACCTTTGTGGTCTTCCAAAAACTCCTGTGCCGACTCCTGATCCTTGAACGGCAATAATTCATGACCCATTGGCCCCAATACGTCGGAGCCGATCACGTAAAACGCCGACTTGGCATCAATCAATTCCACTTCGTAATAATCGCTAACCAGAATCTCGCTCATCATTTCAGCGGTTTTGCCGGGCGTATATTTCTGAGTATTGAAGATATGTTTAAACATGTCTTTGGCGCCGTCATAAAAATAAGCGCTGCCATCCTTGAAATAAATTTGCGCCACCCATTTCGGGTATTTATAGACAAACATGCCGCAAACCGGGCAACGGTCCTTTTTGGTGATTTCAATTTGTTGTTCTTCAGCGCGACTGCTGTTAAAAGCAAACAACAACACCAAAGCCAATATCCATAAGTTCAATTTCACAATATTTGACCGTGTCATCGTTAGTTCCCTCCAAATTCAATAGACAACTTCATAACTGATTACCAAGCTGGAGGTGACGATTTCGTAACTAACCAAGGCGGTAAACGCGGCATACATCAACAGCGAAACCATCGTCAGCTTATGGGTGATGCTGGGCAACGCTGATTTAAGGCTTTCCACCTGCCGAAACGGCATTAACAAACCGCTACCCATACCGGTCACCGCTGCGCCGAACAGCAACAAATAAAGCAGGTAACCGATGTAGTGATAGTCCTCCATGATGATGCAGAACGGGCAGTGATGAGTTGGCAGTTCGTAGATGTATAGCGAAATCACTGAAACAATGGCCACCAGCGAAATGATAAACATCAACAGACTCAACCCCGCATATAGGTAGCCACCCTTGCCTTTCCAGTAAAAAAACAGCCCGCTGAGCGCCGTAATCGACATGCTGATATAAAACGTCCACAGCATCGGTTTCGCCGGTAACGAAGCAATCTCGGAACCCAACCCACCGGCTTTCTCGCTGCTGAATAAACTGCCGCAGCAAGAAGTGATCACATCAGCCTGCATGCCCATGAAGTAAGCGCTTTCCAACACAGTTTCTGCAACGATGAACGGCGCAATGATCGTCAGCAGCAGATACTTTTTTTTGATCAGCGGATAGTCGTAGCCCTGATTGTCGGCATGATTCAGCACCAGCCACAGACCGGCGAGGATGAAGTTGAGAATTTTCAGTTCCAGCGTCGGATAACCAAAGCTATTGACATTCAAGGTACCGGCCGCGCACATCGCGCCGACGAACAACGGACACAGCGCATCGGCAGTGAAGATATACAAAAACAACGACATTAATTGCAGGCCGAACACAAAGCTGAGCACGGTGGAGATGAGATAGGTCTTACGCTCTAACACCAGTTGTAGTTCACCGCCACTTTCGATGTTCCAGTATTTAAGAATCTGCGCGCCGTAATAAGCCGCGTAAATCAGCATGCCGCTGGAGACATAGGACGCCAGCAGATTGGCAATGACGGTAGGATGCAGAATCACGTCGGCCGCCCCTCGAGCTTGCCATCGCGCAGATTCACCACATCATCGACAATAGCCGAATCATAAACGAGTGGATCATGACTGGTAATAATCACGGTCTTGCCCTGGGCTTTGAACTGCTCGACGATTTCCATGAAGCGATAGGACAGCGTGGTATCCAGGTGCGCGGTCGGTTCATCAGCAATGATGATGCTCGGGTCGTTGATCAGCGCACGAACGATAGATACCCGCTGCGCCTCGCCACCGGACAGCCATTCCACTTTAGAAGCAGCCTTATGGGTGAGATTGAGTCCCGCCAGGCCACTCATGGCTTTGACTTTCAAATGCGCGCGTTTTTCGCCCAGCGGATAGGCTGGCAGCATCACGTTCTCCAATACCGAAATTCCCTTGATCAAGTTCGGTTGCTGAAAAATAAAGCCAAAAGTCTTGCGGCGGATGTCGGTCAGAAAACGTTCCGGTAGACTGGTAATCTCGCGATCATGCAATTTCACTCGACCGGCAGAAGGCCGACTCATGCAGCCGACGATGCTCAGTAAGGTGGTTTTTCCGGAACCGCTGGGGCCTTTTAAAACGGTAACCTTGTTTTCATGGATATGCAGATTCACGCCGTTGATCGCCGAAAATTCGCTGGGGCTTCCGGCATTAAAAACTTTTCTGACATTAATCAGTTCGATCATGACCTATTCTCCAGTGTGACGCATCGCCGTATCGGGGTCGATGGTGGCCGCGCGCCAAATTGGAACTATGGTGGCCACGGTGTAAGGCACCACGGTCAGGAAAAACAGTGAAGTCAATTGCTCTGCGTTGACGAACGGCGTCAGCGCGAAGTTGGGATACAAGGCTGACCAGCCTTTCAAGGCGGGTTCGAACACCGCCGAACCGGTAAAAAACACATGGATGTACGCCAAAATCACGCCACTAAAAAACGCGGTCAGCGACACCATCGCCCCTTCCCAGAATTTCATTTGGATAACATCCGAGGTTTCCCAGCCTACGGCTTTTAGAATACCGATTTCCCGCCGTTCGCCGGCACTCAAACCTGATGCTTTATCCCAGGCAAAGATCACAAACGCCAGCACCGCCGCGGAGAAAATGACGATCATCAAACCGCCTCGCCAGTTGAAAATGGAGTCGTAGGTTCTGAGAATTTCCTCGCGGATGATGGGGCGAGAGCTGTGCAGTTTTTTCTTGATTTTGCTTGCCACCATACTGACTTCGCTAGGATTTTTCACGGTAACAATAACGTCAGTGACATACTTGTCATCGATTCCAAATAATTTGCGAAAATCCGTGCCGTTGACCAGGATCAAATCCGACGACACTAGTTCCGATTCGGAAGATAGCGTGCCTGCAATCTTTAAATTCATGACCTGGCCATCGTGAGACATGAAAGGCATGTAGTCGCCTGTTCCGATTTCCCGCATCCGTGCCACGCCGTTGCCGATCACGATGCTTCCCGCTTCCGGCGCCGCACCGTCATAATCGTACAAGGGTTTGTTAACGTTGACGGCATGCGGATCGTTGGGATCGACAACCACCGTAGTACGAGCGTTGGATTGAGAAGTATCAACGACACGTGAAGGCGTCATCACTGTGTAGTTGGCTTGCACCAAACTGTCGTAGTAATAACCCCACAAGCGACTTTCGACGTCGGCAACGCCGCGAATGGCCTTGATTTCGTCAATGTAACTGACCGGAAACAGGTCGTGGCGGCCGGCGACGATTTTTTGCACAACGATTTCCGGCGAACCTTGCAAAATCAGCTTAGCTTCTTTCTTGATCGAATAGGTGAAAAACATCGTCGACGCCAGAATGAACACAATCAATGTGTACAAAGCCAACAAGCCGATGTTTTTTACTTTCCGCCGCAACAGCGAAGAAATCGTAAAATCTATGATGTAACGTTGTTTCTCAATCCAGGGATTCATGGCGCTTTATTTTCCAGGTTAGGCTGCGTAAATGAGCCGGATGGGAAATGTTCCAGCGACAAGGGGTGATCCTGAAAGGCGGTATTCAAATCGGCCTGCGACAAATGCCGGGTATAACGAGCTTCGGTGAACAAACAAAGATCAGTCAGACGCAGGTTTTTGACCAGCGAGGTTTTGTGCTCAAGGGTATCGCTCTGGGGCGCCTCACTGAACGAGGCATGGGTCAACAGCAAGCCTAGTAGCACAGCTTCGCTAACAATACTCAGAAAAAATAGTGAGGAATTTCTCATAGCTTGCCAAAAAATATCACGCAGCCATTGTATGCCTATATGCAGACTAGGATAAGTTTCAGAGACGATATTTATCGAAGCGCCCTTGTTTTATGATTTGTCTAACTTAGCGGGATACAAATGCACAGACGACGGCTATTTTTTTGTCGCTTTTATGACACTATTTTCCTTGCTAAAAGCTCGGTTTCAAAAAGCGCTTTATCGGCACTGACACCTTTTTCTATGATGAATAATGCCCTCCTTACAAGCGTATTAATGTTGCAAGGTTCGTTAATGCCAACTTGCTTTGCCATGACATCAATTTCCCGCGCTATTAGAGCTCGCGTCTCTGTATTTATACGCATGATCCACCTTATAAGGTAATAAATAGCTTAATTCGTGCCAAGCAATTTATATCAAGGGGGAGGTGTATTCATATGCGTATGATTACTGTCAGTATTTATACTAATGGAGAGCTATAAAAACTCCGCGCGCCGGCTAGGTTTTTCTGAGTTTATTGAAGGAGGTAGTAGGGGGTGTAAACAGTAAACAAAGCTTATTTGTCATCCCGGCCTTGGAAAAAAGTCAAAATTTGTTGCCATTTTTCTTCGAATTGACGAATCAGTCGTTGCTGTTCGTCTTCTTCGACTGACTGTTTAGGCTCGGGTTCTTGCGTGCCGGTTGACTGAGGATCTTCTACAACAATAAAGGTGCCCGGTATCATACCCATCCAGCAGCTCCACGGTATCACGCCAGTCTCGGTGGGCGTGAATTCAATGACCTGTATGCCCGGTTTAAACTCGACTTTAAGTCCGTACTTCGGCACCACTATTGCCTTGTTGCATTCATTTAATTCCTTAGCATTGATTACCCATTTAACAGGAATATCTTTGCGTAGAGTGAACTTGTTCGGCTTAAAACCAGCTTTCACCACATCCATCTTGATAGTTTGCTCAGTATCGCAGGAGGGACTTTCCGACATCGTCGGAGACAGTTGCTGCGAAACTCGGGCAATCAAGGTATTGAAGTCAACGCCGGTACCGGTAACCGCCAAGCCCCGATTCAACATGATCACCCCGAGCGCCATAACGATCACGCCTGAAGCTTTCAGCAGTTTTGGCGTCAAATTCCCGGAGATCAGGCTGGTTAAAAAACCAAAGCCCAGCAATAGCGGCAACGTGCCAATACCAAAAAAGAACAAAATCGCCGCGCCTTGCGACCAACTGCCAGTACCTGCCGCCATCACATACATGGCCTGCAGCGGACCGCAAATAATCATCAAACCATTCAGTAATCCGATCACAAACGGGTTGCTGTGTTTACGGTATTCCATACCGACAAAGCGTATTAAAAATCCCGGCGTCTTGAACTGAAAATGACTCAAGGCTGGAAACACTTCCAGCATGTGCAATCCAAATAATATTAAAAACAGACCTGCAGCAACCCCCACCGCTCCCTGGGTATAAGGCGTAAAAGCCAGGATGGAACCAAATGCGCCAAACAACGCGCCGATGGTGGTGTAGGAGATGGTTTTACCAATGCCGTAGAGAAAATGCGCCGTGTGGGAATGTTGGCCCGAACTGGCGTTTTTGGCGGTATAGCCCAAAATCAATGGTCCGCACATGCCGACGCAGTGAAAACTGGTCAGGAAACCGATCAGCATCAATAAACCGAAATTCACATCCCCTGTAAATTTCGGCATGTCGACATGATCCATAAACCAGCTGTCCAACCATAGGATAAAGGCGATCCCCAATAATGCCAGCGTGATAGCTGCAATTCTTTTGAAAATGCCAAGGGATATTTGCGTTGCGTTAGCTGTGTTCATTCTGGATTTCCAAACTGGGGAAAAATCACTTCCATATGCTAGAGCAAATAATTTGACCACACGCATGAAGTGGTTGAAGATTATTAAATACTGATATAGGGGTCAAGGCATATTGCTTTAACGTCTTTCTTAGCCGGGAATGATTTCCCTTAGCAGAGTTTTTTGCTCATCAACGTTCGAACATGGGAGTAATGTATGGATAAGTCACCAACAGAAATCGATTCAACCACGGTAAAAGCTAAAAAATCAGTGTCGCGCAAAGGCAAATCCGCCAAGATGTCGCCTGCCACTAATGGCGAAATTTTGGTTAGGGGTGTGGTCATGGGCATCATCATTTTCGGAATTACTCATGCCAGTAAAAGTTTGACCGGCGCGTTGGTCAAACATCCGTTATCTTTCTTCTCTATGGGCTTGGTCACCGGTTATTTGACGCATAAATACCGTAAAGAAATTATTGTGGTTGGCAACCGAACAGCCGAGGAAAGCAAAAACTTTGTGCTACGACAAAAAGAGTATTTGGGCGATTTTATTGCGGAGATCAAAGAGGAAAAGAGCGACAAGTCGAAATAAATATCTAATAGCCGCGGTGATCTAAAAAATACAGAACAGGGGCAAATCATGAATAAAACCAACACTAATAGCTTAAGCCAGGGGCAGCTGGTTCATGCACTAAAGCGTCGCGTTCGGATCATCGCCCCGGTTTTGCAGAAAGACCCTGAACGCGCTTACATTTTGGGAATTCTATTGAAAATAGCGCGATGGCATCCTGGCTGTCCGCACAGTGCCCGATATTGCTTCTGTAACAATTAATTTCGATCCGCACCCCCCAAAGCCACCTACTCAAGCTGCTAGATGCTTTACTTGCCAATTTAGGCCAAAGAACCAAGGCTGATTTTGTGCCAACCGCCGATGTTGGTGCTGATACCAACCTGCCGATACAGGAATTCAATCTGTCTATCGAAGGTATGACCTGCGCATCCTGCGCACTGCTGATTGAAATGCTGCTGAAGCGCGATCCGCGCATTACCTTTGCCAATGTCAATTACGCGTCAGGTACCGCATTTGTCAAAGGCCATCTCAACAAAGAAACCGTCTGCACTTTAATAGACAAATCCGGTTATCGAGCGCAAAGTTTCGACAACCTAGCGCAACGGCAATGGCTAACCAAACGCGAAAAACAACATTTAAAAGACGCCCGCCGCCGTGCGATTGTGGCCGGAGCTCTCAGCGTACCGGTGATGTTGATCGGCATGGCCGCGCCGAGCTCGCGATTTTGGCATTGCGCGCAGCACTTGCTGGCGATTCCGGTGGTGTTCTGGGCAGGCAAATCGTTTTTTAGCAAAGCCGCTAAGCTGGCCAAACAACGCGCCACCAATATGGATAGCCTGATTGCGTTGGGTGTAGGGTCTTCGTATGGTTACAGCTTGTTTTCCTTACTGGCCGGAAAACAAGGGTTGTACTTCGATTCTGCGACCGGGATTATCACCTTTGTGCTGATCGGTCGTTTTCTGGAAGAAAAAGCCAAAGGCAAAGCTCACGAAGCAATCCGTAAATTGGTGGATTTACAGCCGCAACATGCAACCCTATTACAAGACGATCAGGAAATCATTGTTTCTTTGGAGCAAGTTGCGGTTGGCGATATTTTATTGGTGCGCCCCGGCGAGAAAATTCCTACCGACGGCGTGGTGATTGAAGGCTTGTCGACCATTGATGAATCGATGGTCACCGGCGAAAGTCTGCCGGTGATTAAAGAAGTCGGGCATCGTCTGGTCGGCGGCTGCATGAATACCAACGGGGTGTTGAAAATGCGTGTTACCGCGGTAGGTAGCGACACAGTTCTAGCCAACATCATTCACATGGTCGATCAGGCGCAGTCGGCGAAATTGCCAATTCAAAAAACCGTCGATCAAATTTCATCGGTATTTGTGCCGTCGGTGATGGCAATTTCGGCGCTGACATTTATTGCGTGGTCGGCCGCCGGCGTAGGTTTTGGCATAGCATTTACCAATGCAATTGCCGTGTTGTTGATTGCCTGTCCATGCTCGCTAGGCTTAGCTACACCGATGGCGATTATGGTCGGCACCGGACAATCAGCGAAACGCGGGGTTTATATTCGTAACGGCAGCAGCTTGGAAATGGCCTCAAAACTGACCATTATCATTTTTGATAAAACCGGCACTATCACGGAAGGTAAACCGCAAGTGACAGACTTCATTATTGCGCCGACACAAGACGAAACGCGGATACTGGCATTGGCCGCGGCTGCGGAGTTCGATTCCGAACATTTCCTCGCCAAAACCATCGTTGCTTATGCGCAGTCTCGTAACATCCTGCCCGGCAAGGTCGATGAATTTAATAATATTCCCGGGCACGGCATCAAAGCGCAAGTAGACGGCTGCGAGGTATTGATCGGCAACGGCAGGTGGCTGGAAGAATCCGGCATTAAGCTCAAAACCCTGGAAAAACGCGCCACAGTGTTGGCTGAGCAAGGTAAGACCCCGGTGTTTGTCGGAGTCGATGGCCAAATCTCGGCATTGTTCGGCATTGCCGACCGGCCGCGCGTCAACGCCGCACAAGCCATCCAGCGCCTGCGCCGTCTTGGCGTGACGCCGATGATGGTCACCGGCGATACCGAACAAACTGCGCGCTATATCGCCGGACAAGTCGGTATTGATACTGTAATCGCTCATGCTAAACCGGAACAAAAACTGGAAATCGTGCGCCAATTACAGGCGCGAGGCGCCAAAGTCGGCATGATAGGCGACGGTATTAACGATGCCCCTGCGCTTGCTGCTGCCGATGTCAGCTTTGCAATCGGTACCGGCCCGATGTGGCGATAGAAACGGCCGACCTGACGCTAGTCAGCGGCGACATCAGTAAAGTAGCGGATGTGATGGAATTGAGCGGCGCGACCTTGCGAATTATCAAACAAAACCTGTTTTGGGCGCTAGGCTACAACACCGTAGCGATCCCAGTGGCAGCCATGGGTAAACTCAATCCGATGATAGCGTCGGCGGCAATGGCGATGAGCTCGATTTCGGTGGTGCTGAATTCGTTACGCTTACAAGGAAAGTAATTAACTTCCCGCTCGATTTTTTGGGGCTGATCCTGCCCCCAAGGTCGGCCATTTTTGACATCATCAAGATACAGAGAGCTTTCGTTGTCATATAAAGCCCGCATAGTAGCCACCAATACCCCAATTTCTGTTAAAAAAATACTAAAGAGAGCAATGAAATCTCGGAAAAAATTGTGTACCTAAAAAGCACGGCTATGAGATTATCTAAAATCACCGATTACAGATTGGCTGTATGGTTTAAATACTGCCCGGCAACTTAACTTATACAAAAATCAGAGATTGTTATTTATGAACATTGGCCTGATCAAAGAAATAAAAATCAAAGAGAACCGCGTTGGGTTAACACCCGAAGGCGTCGCGCAATTGACCGCCAAAGGCCATTATGTTGCTGTGGAACAAGGCGCTGGCTTAGGCTCTGGGTACACCGATGAGGCTTACCGGCAAGCAGGTGCGACGATCGTCACCACTGCAGAGGCCTGGAATAATGACCTGGTAATAAAAGTTAAAGAGCCTATCGCCCCCGAATACGTCTATCTAAAACAACAAATCGTCTTTACCTACTTCCATTTAGCAGGTGTGCCTTGGGCGTTAACCGAAGCGCTACTGCAAGGCGGAACCTCGGCCGTTGCTTATGAAACGTTGGTGGACAGCAACGGCCGTCTGCCTCTACTCGCTCCAATGAGTGCAGTGGCAGGCAATATGGCGGTGCAAATGGGCTGCTATTACCTGGCTACGAGTAATGGCGGTAAAGGGATGATGCTCGGATCAGTATTGGGCAAACGCTACGGCAAGGTATTGATCATCGGCGACGGCGTGGTCGGCACGCATGCTGCCAGAACCGCTTTTGGCTTAGGCAGCAAGGTCGTAGTCGCGGGGCTATTTCCTGAGAATGGCGAGCGCTTACACCGAGAAATTTCAGCAGATATTGAGTTTTTTATTTCCGAACCTTCGGCTATTGCCGAGCATCTTCTTGATACTGATTTATTGATTGGAGCAGTGTTGGTTCATGGCGCCCGCGCCAGCCATTTGGTTACTGAAGCTATGGTAAAAACCATGCAGCCGGGGTCTGTTCTGGTCGACGTTAGTATTGATCAGGGCGGCTGCATTGAAACCGCCAAAGCTACCAGCCACGACGCACCGGTCTATGAAAAACACGGGGTTATTCATTATTGCGTCAGCAATATGCCTGGGGCTTATCCGCGGACTTCTACCTTGGCACTAACTGACGCTACCCTGCCTTATGTGCTAAAGCTGGCAGATAAGGGACTGGCGGCGTTGACTGAAGACTCAGGATTTGGCAAAGCACTAAATACTTACCAGGGCTACATCACTTGTAAGCCGGTTGCGGAAAGTTATGAAGTTTTAGACAGATTTAAAGCGTTTCCTGAAGAGTTTGCAGAGTAGTTGATTCCGTTCGTGGTGCGAGTTTCGCGCCACGAACGGCGAAATCACCGTCCGCGATGCAGGCTGTTAAATAGTAAAAAGCCGATGAACATCGCCGCAACAAATACATAACCGCCTGCCAACCCGGCAGTTAAACTGACCAGCGCCGGGCCTGGGCAAAAGCCGGAAAGTCCCCAGCCGATGCCGAAAATCGCTGAGCCGGTAATCAGTTTTACATCTATTTTTGCTTTGGGATTAACACAGGTCTGCAAATCAGTATCTTGAATTTGCTCTGAAGGTTTACGAATCAAGCGTTGCAAGGTTCCCAAAGTCACTAAGGCTCCAACCATCACTAACGCCAACGAAGGATCCCAATTACCGGCAACATCCAAAAATCCCAGCACCTTTTCTGGATTGGTCATTTGCGCCAGCACCAGTCCTAATCCGAAAATCAGGCCACTTATAAAAGCCGACAAGTTTAGATTCATGCTGTAATCCTCATAAACCGTGACGTACTAAAAACACCGTAATACCGGCAGTCGTCATAAAAGTTAGCGTTGCTACTATGGATCGCACAGACAAGCGCGCGTTGCCGCAAATACCGTGGCCACTGGTACAGCCGCCGCCTAAACGAGTACCGTAACCCACCAATAATCCGGCAACAGCCAGCACCACTAACGGCGCGTCAATTTGTATCTGCACGCTACCGCCAAACAATTTCCATAACGGCGCACTAATGATAAGGCCAGCCAGAAACCAATATCGCCAAGCATCTCCTTGTTGCCACGGAGGCAAAATGCCCGCGGCAATACCGGAAATCCCGGCAGTACGGTTATTGAAAAACAGCAGCCAGGCAGCCGCAAGACCAATCAGCACACCACCACCTAATGAAGATAAAACGGTCAAGTAGGTCATAAATCAATGATCTCTTATAAAAAACGCGTATTGAATCAGAAACGCCGCGTCCAAGCTAATTGTCCGGAAAATTGTGTCATTTCCAGTTCAATTGTTTGGCCCTGACTGAGCGGATTGGCTCCCTTTACCGTTTTGCTGGGCGAGTACATAAAGGCAAAGCTGAGTTCATCTTTATCGGTTATCGGATGGCTAAAACCAGTCGTTAAATGCCATTCTTGAACGCCGGGCGCCAAAATATTGAATAACACCTGTGAGTTATCGATGGGCTGTGAACCATAACTGAGACCGCCCCGTAAGATCCAATCTTTACTTTGTTGCCATTGCACGCCCAGCTTGTATATGGTCATGTTATTCCAGCCGAAGCCTGGGCCATTATCAGCACCTAACGGAATCCCTTGCAAGAGCGGCTGCAGGCTATTGCCGACTGACTTGATTTCGCTGTAACGGATATGTTCAACATCAAATGCAGTAGTTACCGCATCGTTTATATCCCAAGATAACCCGACATTAAAACTGCTTGGAATATCAAAACCGCCCTGCTCGGCAAAAAGACCTGCGTAATGCTCCAATTCGGTCATGTAGACTCGGCTTTTATACGCCGCGCCAAAACGCACACCTGGAATCAACTCGGCCTGCCCGCCGACTCTAAACCCTGCACCAAACGAATAGCTGCGATGGGTATCGGATAAATTTTGAGGATCACTGGAAAAACCCGCAAAGCTGTTCAACCCACGAGCTTTAAAAGTTTGTGCGGCAAATATTGGCGAGATACCCAATGCATATCGACCATTGGCAAATGAATGCGCATAACTGCCGACAATAAACGCTTGGGACAGATCAACTCCTGTGCGACCTGCGCAGTAACTACCTTTACCGCTACTGCCCGGCGGACACGTTGGATTAGTAAAAGCAGGGTAATCGGTATTCATGCCGCCATTGCCATACATGGTAATACCAACGCTTTGCTGATCATCAAGTCGATAATTCCAGCCTACCGTAGGCACGGCAAATATTTCGCTCTCACTTTCCACGCTGCCGGGATTGAGCGGAAACATTGAAGTTTGAGTTGGACCGCCTTCAACTGTGTATTTGCGAATTGGGCTAAATAATTCAATTTCCACATCGAGACGTGTATCCACGAAAGCCAATCCCGCCGGATTAAGCGCCCCTGCCAACGCATCTTGAGAAAATGCCACGCCAGCGCCAGCCAAAGCTTTACTGCGCGCGCCATAACCATGCGCAAAATAGCCATTGGTCGCATTCACCGAAAAGCTGCTTAAGCTCAATGCGGACAATAAAACACAAGGCAATACATTTCTTCTTAAATTAGTCATAAAGCATTTACTTAAATAGTTAATCCGGCTTGCATGTTATCAATACCAAAACAGCAAATAGGCGATATTATTAGATTTATAAATCTAATAATTAAATATCTAAATATTTTTCTATTGACATAATAATTAGATAAGCAGTATCTTAGCGGTGTAGCACGAACTGACCGGACCACCGGAGGCCAGTGCCCTATTTGGATGAAGGGCAAGGTTTTCTATTGGAAAAAAATTATGTCGACAGTCAGTTCAATAAAATGTTACCAATTTAGTTTTGAGACCACTTTAGGAGATAACTGTGTCGCATTACTATCAAGATAATTCCCAATCTATTGGCAATACCCCGCTGGTAAAACTAAATCGCATCACTGACGGCGCAGCCGCTACTGTGCTGGCCAAAATTGAAGGGCGTAATCCTGCTTATTCGGTGAAATGCCGCATTGGCGCCGCCATGGTTTGGGATGCCGAACAACATGGTCTGTTAGGACCTGGCAAGGAACTGGTTGAACCCACCAGTGGCAATACCGGCATTGCGTTAGCATTTGTCGCCGCCGCACGAGGCATTCCTCTTACCTTAACCATGCCAGAAACCATGAGCGTAGAACGCCGCAAGTTACTGGTGGCCTATGGCGCTAAATTGGTCTTAACCGAAGGCCCCAAAGGCATGAGTGGCGCTATCGCCAAGGCCGAAGAGATTGTCGCCTCTGATCCAGAGCGCTATGTGTTGTTACAGCAATTCAAAAATCCTGCAAACCCAGCAATCCACGAAAAAACCACCGGACCGGAAATCTGGAATGACACCGACGGCGCAATTGATATTCTTGTGTCTGGGGTAGGCACCGGCGGCACTATCACCGGCGTTTCTCGATACATCAAGCATACTCAAGGCAAGGCCATCCAGTCGATTGCTGTTGAACCAACTGCCAGCCCAGTGTTGACTCAGTTCCGCGCAGGCGAGCCATTACAACCTGGCCCACATAAAATTCAAGGCATAGGCGCCGGCTTTGTTCCAGGCGTACTTGATCTATCCGTAGTTGATGATATTGAGCAAGTCAGCAATGAAGAAGCTATTGAATTTGCCCGCCGCTTGGCAAAAGAAGAAGGCATTCTGGCTGGCATTTCCTGTGGAGCCGCTGTCGCAGTAGCGATCAGGGCTGCAAAACGACCAGAAAATGCCGGCAAAACTATCGTAGTAATCCTACCCGATTCAGGCGAACGTTATTTAAGCTCCGCATTGTTCGAAGGTGTTTTTGATGCTCAAGGGATCGCACAATGAGCGATATTGATCTATTGAATAACGAAGGTTACCAATGGGGTATCGAAGCACTGGTTGGCCAGCTGCGCGAACTTCGTGTGCAGTCATTAGAATCCAGGCATAGACTTAATCGCCCACCCAAGCTGCCGTCACGTAAAGAATTGCACAGCATTCTTGATGGCCTTAGCGCGGTGTTGTTTCCCAATCGTTTAGGCTCACCGGATCTGAATGACGAAGGCATCGATTTTTTCGTGGGCCATACGCTGGATAGCTTACTCCGTAAGTTGTACAAACAAATTCGTCGCGAGTTGCAGTTTATTTCCGGTCACGAAGGTGATCTTAAAGAAACCCATGAACGGGCTGTTGTGATTACTCGCGAATTTGCAGCGCGTCTGCCTACTGTCAGAGCTTTGCTTGATACGGACATTCACGCCGCTTACGAAGGCGATCCGGCCGCCAGAAGCCCCGATGAAATATTGGTTTGTTACCCAGGCATTACCGCGATTATTCATCATCGTCTGGCACATATCCTCTATCAAGCAGGCGTACCGCTGGTGGCCCGTATCATCTCGGAACTTGCTCATTCTGCGACCGGCATTGATATTCACCCCGGCGCACAAATTGGCGACAGTTTCTTCATTGATCACGGCACTGGTGTCGTAATTGGTGAAACAGCAATTATCGGCCGCCGAGTTCGCCTGTATCAAGCAGTGACCTTGGGCGCGAAGCGCTTCCCCAAAGATGCCGATGGTGCCTTGGTTAAAGGCAATGCCCGTCACCCTATCGTGGAAGATGATGTGGTGATTTATGCCGGGGCAACCATTTTAGGCCGCATTACTATCGGCCATGGCTCGACCATTGGTGGCAACGTTTGGCTTACACATACCGTTGCTCCGGGTAGCAACATTACCCAAGCCACTGTCCGCAATGAACTTTTTGACGGAGGTGCTGGTATCTAACTTAAAGCCCCCACCCGGCATACATTTACTGCAATCCCCTACAACACTTAAAACCTAAGGAAAAACCATGTCTGACATTCATGAAGCCCATACAGCATTAGGCGACGTCGCTGCACGTACGCTTTCGAACGCTACTAAAACCGTACCTATGATGGGAAGCATCACCCCCCGGTGGTTGGTACATCTGCTGCAATGGGTACCTGTTGAAGCGGGTATTTATCGCGTAAACAAAGTTAAAAATGAAGCCGACATGGCAGTTGATTGCTCTAGTCTGGATGAAAAAGTATTGCCGCAAACTTTCGTGGATTACGAAGAATGGGGCCGTGAATACCGTTTAAATGCTGTTAACACTGTGCTTGATGTGCATACACGGGTATCTGATTTATATAGCAGCCCACACAATCAAATTCACGAACAATTACGCTTGACCATTGAAACCATTAAAGAACGCCAAGAAAGCGAACTGCTCAATAACAAAGAATATGGCCTGTTGAACAACGTTGCACCTTCACAAAAAATTAAAACCCGCAATGGCTCACCGACTCCTGATGACCTGGATGAATTAATTGCCACCGTTTGGAAAGAACCCGGCTTCTTCCTTGCACATCCTAAAGCCATTGCTGCTTTCGGTCGTGAAGCTACACGTCGCGGCACACCGCCACCAACTGTGTCTTTATTTGGCTCACAATTTTTGACTTGGCGCGGTATTCCGTTAATCCCAACTGATAAATTGGCGATTACTAAAGGCAAAACCAACATCTTGTTAATTCGTAGTGGTGAAAGTCGTCAAGGTGTCGTTGGTCTGTATCAACCTAACCTGAGCGGCGAATTGAGCATGGGTCTGTCAGTCCGTTTTATGGGCATTAACCACAAAGCCATTGCTTCTTATTTAGTCTCACTGTATTGCTCATTGGCTGTGTTGACTGAAGATGCTCTCGGGGTTCTCGAGAACGTTGAGGTAGGCAATTACTATGACTACAAGTAATTTTGACGGCATTCCATCACTTGGCACTGCTACGGACACGGTGAATTTAGCTAATTCATTGCCTGACGTTTCTCAGTTAGAAAAACTGGCCAACGAACTATTTTCAGCACTACCCTGTGATGGCACAGGAACTGGCGTTGGCTTGTTATCGTCAGCAGCTTCTAATGTATTTAACGAACAGCTCTCAGGTATAGACAAAGCGCTAATACCCGGCACCTCGCCTAATCATTTTGGCGTGCCCGGGGAGGCAGAGTTACAAAAGCTGTTTGCCCCGCGTTCGGCGTCAGTAGGCAGCTTTCCGAGCAGTAAATTGGCAACTTCGCATCCTGATGACGCGTTGAGTGCATTACATGCACCACAACAAACTGCTGATAAATCATTATTTACCGGCATTAACACGCAAGGTTTTGATTTACCGGGTGAAGCTGAGTTAAAGAAGTTGTTAGCTGAAAAGTCTATATCCCCCGCTGCGAAAGGCCACGCAGTCGTGCCTACCGCTAAAGCGGATGCTCCGGCTGTCAGTGATTTCTACTTTCTTAACGAAAGTACATCGCTAAACCGTAGCGCGCCCGTATCGGCGCTTGATTTTGCTCACCCTGCGTTTGATGTCAGCGCAGTGCGGCGTGATTTTCCTATTCTTAATGAACGGGTTAATGGTCATCAATTAGTTTGGTTTGATAACGCAGCCACCACGCAAAAACCGCAGGCTGTGATCGACCGAGTTTCGTATTTCTACGAACACGAAAACTCCAATATTCACCGAGCAGCACATGAATTGGCCGCTCGCTCGACAGATGCTTACGAAAAAGCCCGCAATACTGTGGCACGGTTTTTAAACGCATCGTCAGCGGATGAAATTGTTTTCGTACGTGGTACTACGGAAGGCATTAACTTGGTTGCGAAAAGCTGGGGCAAGCAAAATATCAGCGAAGGCGACGAGATTGTCATTTCATGGCTGGAGCACCATGCCAATATCGTGCCTTGGCAGCAGCTTTGCTCTGAAACAGGCGCCATCCTTAGAGTTGCGCCGGTCGATGACAACGGTCAGGTATTGTTAAATGAATACCAAAAACTGCTGACAGCAAAAACTAAGCTGGTGTCCTTCACGCAAGTGTCCAATGCCTTGGGTACCGTGACGCCAGCGCAACAAATGATCGAAATGGCACATCGCGTCGGCGCTAAGGTCTTGCTTGATGGCGCGCAATCAGTTTCGCATTTACGTGCAGATGTTCAAACACTGGATTGTGACTGGTTTGTATTTTCCGGCCACAAGATATTCGGACCAACTGGAATTGGCGCCGTGTATGGCAAACCAGAGCTGCTTGAAGGCATGCCACCTTGGCAAGGCGGCGGCAACATGATTGCAGATGTGACATTTGAAAAAACTGTCTATCAACCTGCTCCGGCCCGCTTTGAAGCCGGTACCGGTAATATTGCCGATGCTGTCGGTCTGGGCGCAGCTTTAGAATATGTTGAACATGTTGGTATCGATAACATTGCCCGTTATGAACATGAGCTATTGGTATATGCAATGGATAAGCTGCAAAGCATATCCGGCCTACGCCTGATTGGAACGGCACCGGATAAAACCAGCGTACTGTCGTTCGTTCTTGCTGGTCACAGCAATCAAGACATTGGCGTTGCGTTAAATAAAGTCGGTATTGCCGTACGTACCGGCCATCACTGCGCCCAACCTATCTTGCGTCGTTTTGGTTTGGAAAGCACTGTCCGACCTTCATTAGCGTTTTACAACACGCATGATGAGATAGATCATCTCGTTAACACTGTGCGTCGGATTAAAAACGGTAGCGCTGTTTATTAGCGTTAACGACAATCCTGCTATTCGGCGGCCTTAGGCCGCCGTTTTTTTATGTACCTTCACGTGCTGCCCTCTCCTCTTGTAACAAACAGGAGACAGGCCTAGACATTTTCGACATCCACAAGTCTGTCCTGCATAATTACAGCCCGACTTTGATGCTCGATCAACAAAACTAAAATTCCATGTTAAAAAACACCCAAAAATTGCTAACCATCATGGCGCAACTTCGAGATCCAGATCACGGCTGCGCCTGGGATGTTAAACAGGATTTCACCAGCCTGATTCCCTATCTAATTGAAGAATCGTATGAAGTTATTGATGCCATCGAGCGCAATGATTTAGATGATTTACGCTCCGAACTGGGTGATTTATTACTACAAGTGGTGTTCCATGCCCAAATTGCCGACGAACGCGGCCTGTTTAATTTTGAACAAATTGCCGAAAGTATCAGCGATAAGCTGATTCGCAGGCATCCCCATGTCTTTGCTGACGCTGTCTTTAACAGCGATGAAGAACGGCATCAAGCCTGGGAACAAATCAAAGCCGGCGAACGACAAAGTAAAAGCAGCGCAACGCCAGAAGATAGCGTTTTATCTGGAGTGGCACGCAACCTGCCAGCCTTACTGGAATGCGAAAAAATTCAGGATCGTGCAGCACAACATGGCTTTGATTGGCCTGACGCACCGCCCGTTTTTGATAAAGTGCTAGAAGAACTGGAAGAAGTTAAAGAAGCTTGGCAGTCTGGCGACCAAGCCCATATTCAGGAAGAAATTGGTGACTTGCTATTGGTTGCAGTCAATCTGGCCAGACATATGAAAGTAAATCCTGAACTGGCGCTTAAACAGAGTACGCAAAAATTTATGACCCGGTTTCGTTACATAGAGGAACAAGTAGCGGCCTCTGAGCGCAAATTAACCGATTGCGAATTAACTGAACTGGATGAGTTTTGGAACGCTGCCAAGTTAGCGCTGAAAAAATAAAGCCCCTGGAGAACTCAGTTTTCCAGGGGCTTATTTATGTTGTACCGAGCTATTTTAAAAAGCAGCTGGTTTACGTTTTAGTGCCAACATACCGAATAATCCGGATAAGAACATCCACACGGCACCAGGAACAGGGACAGCGGCCACCTGAGAATTAGTAAATTCAACTCTTAAACCGGTTGGGTTGCCGCTTGATCCCTTAACATTGGTAACTAAAAACTCCAATGTATTAATACCCGCAACAAACAAATGACTAGCCGCGGCAAAGTTATACCACTGACTAAATCCAGCCGCTGAACCTATAATCTCGCCGTTGAAATATGCAGTCGCATTATTATCGGCTGAAAACCGTCCAGCAAAAGAAGCTGTACTGGCATTAAATCCGGATAAATCAAACTCTAGTGTCCATAAATATGAACCGTTGTGCGAAGAATCATAACTTTGCGCCCGGTTATCGGTAGGCGTTAACCAATGTGACGTGTTGTTGTCAGCAAGCCAGGGACTGATTGGCCAACCCGAACCCACAGCGGCTTCACCATAACCGCCATAAATTGAATTTCCCTCTCCATCAGTTAACTTGTAATTAAAGTCGGTAGCCTTATCGACAGTGATTCCAGTACCCGTATTGAATAGACCTGGAATTGAGATAGTATCAGCTTGAGCATTAACAACTGCCAACGTGGCTAAGCCAACAAACAAAGCGCTTCTTATATAGTTTTTCATACAAAAACCTAGGTAAATTTTAAATAATGAAACAGAGGAATTACTTAGAAGCCAGTAAGCGGGGTTTTTCTACCCCAGCAAACATCAACAAGCCGACCGAAATCAATGCTAAGGCGCCCGGCGCCGGTACCTGCATAGATAACGCATTAGCCTGTATGAGTGGAGATACATCTGAAGCGGTAAACTCAACTCGCAAACCGGTAGGATTTCCTGATGAACTTTTAATATTGGCCACTCTAAATTCAAGTGTATTGATGCCGGCAACGAAGTAATCACTTATCGCGGCAAAGCTGTACCAGTTAGCAAAGTCGCTGGCAATACCAATTGGGTTGTCGTTTAAAAAAGCTACCGCGTTATTGTCGGCAGAAAACCGTCCGGTAAATGAAGCTGTGCTCGGTTCAAATCTCGTTAAATCAAACGCCAGTGTCCACAAATAAAAGCCATTTTTTACAGGGTCATAACTTTGACTTCTATCTGCAGTGGGTGTTAGCCAATGCGAAGTACTGCTATCGGCCAACCAGGGGCTAATAGGCCAACCTGAACCTACCGCCGCTTCCCCGTAACCACCATAAATTGAACTTCCCGAAAGATTTGTTAATTGGTAATTTGTATCGGTTGTTTTATCGACAGTAATGCCTTCCCCAGTATTGTATAAACCAACAATTGGCACGGCTTGGGCATTTACAGAAAATAAGACCGAAGAGACAAGCAAAGCGGCCATGATATTTTTATTCATAATTTCTAACCTTTTGAGAATGATGAAAATCATCTACGTTGCATACACAGATATGAAACGCTTAATATTTACCAATCAATTCCCGTGCCAAGAATGTAAAGCTAATAAAATATGCATTTTGCCCTACAATAAAGGGCATTAACCAGACAGCCTCGTCAGCACTCCTGACAGTTTTGTCAGAACAATTAACTCAGCCTGTCATAACAGCCACTGATGAATAGCCAAGCAACTATGTCCAAGAATGCCATTACCCTTGAATCATTACTGGAAACGCATGATTTACCGTTCGTCATTATCGATAAGAATTTAACAGTCGTTACTGTTAACAGAGCTTGGGAAATTCGCTTTGGTATTGCTCGTGACCGACAAATTGGTGAGCCATGCTGTAGTAATAGTGGAAACTGCCGACACAGCCGGTTATTTGAAAAACTAGAGCCTTATGTGGGGCTATTTCCAAGTGATGGACTGACTGATTCACCTAACCAGCTCAGAGTCCGTGGCTACCCGCTTCTGGATGCAAATGGGGCTCTCTATATTGGCGAGTCAATTAGCGTCGCGACACCGTTAAAATCAACCACAGCGCCATCACCTATGGTGGGTGCATCGTCTACATTTCTGGCATTACAAGCCAAGCTAAATCAAGCCGCTCAAACTCAAGCCCCCGTATTATTGAATGGCGAAACAGGAACTGGCAAAGAACTTGCTTCAGAATTCATCCATCGACATTCTAAAAATGCTGAGAATGAATTTGTGGTGATGGATTGCACCATCCTGGGGGAAAACTTGTTTGAAAGTGAATTATTTGGGCACGAAAAAGGCGCATTCACCGGTGCAACATCTGGAAAGAAGGGCTTATTTGAGCTGGCCGACAATGGCACTCTTTTTCTTGACGAAATCGGTGAACTGCCGCTTGCACAACAACCCAAACTACTGCGCGCACTTGAAAGTGGACAATTTCGTCGTGTCGGCGGCACCTCGGCATTAACAGCGAAAGTCAGGGTGATTTGCGCAACACATCGAAACTTGGCAAATATGGTTCGGGACGGCCAGTTTCGCGAAGACCTTTTTTATCGCTTGTCGGTTTTTCCAGTTCAAATACCACCGCTACGCGAGCGACGCGAGGACATTCCCAATTTATGTACGGCAATGCTAACGCAGTTTGGTCAAATGAATGACTGCACCTACTCTATAAGCAAACAAGCTCTGGCAAAATTGCTACAGCACCAATGGCCGGGCAATATCCGAGAGTTAAAGAACTGCCTGCACTTAGCTAGCAGCTTATGCACAGATCACCGCATCGAGGAGCACGACATCAACATTGTCCAACGGCAGACTGTCAACGAAAGCATACCCAGCTCAAGTCAACAGAATCCGCAACCTGTGCATACAAACTCGCTTGATCAACTCGAAGCAAACTTTATTAAAGAACTGCTCTCCAGACATAACGGCAACCGCAAGCTAATCGCTGCAGAAATGAATATCAGCGAAAGAACGCTGTATCGCAAACTTAATCGCCTAAATCTAACAAACAGTGACTTACACTAATGCAAGCTTCTCTAATTAACTGGACACTCAACACTATCACGCCGCAACTGGATAGTTTTACGCCGCCTAAAGACATGCGTGAAGCTATCAGTCGCATCAAAACGTTACCCCCGCTTCCTGGTATCGCTCTACGTATTACGCAACTGGCCGCCGACCCATCAGCAGATGCGGCCAAATTAGCAGGCATTATCGAACAAGATCCATTGTTAACTGCCCAAGTTATTCGCTGGGCATGCTCGCCACTTTATGGATACCGCGGCAAAATCACCAGCGTACAGGATGCCATCACTCGAGTGTTGGGATTTGACTTCGTTTTTAATCTGGCATTGGGATTGGCCGCTCTCGCTCCATTGAAAGCCCCCAAAGATGGTCCAGTCGGCACGCGTCTATTCTGGATTCAGGCGCTGGCAAGCACGAAGCTTATGCCGTTGCTAGCCAATCAAATGCCTGCTGCACATCGACTTGCACCTGCTGATTTATTTCTAGCAGGACTAATGCATAACATAGGCTTCCCTTTATTAGGCAATCAGTTTCCGGAAGAGTTTAACTATTTAAATAAGCTGATACAGGCCAATCCAACACTAACTGTTTTTAACCTGGAAAAATTCGCTTTCGGAGTTGACCACACCATGCTGGGCGCATGGTTGATGACCGCATGGTCGATGCCTAAACCTGTTATCGACATTGTCTACCACCATCACAACCCTTACTACCGAGGAGAAAACCACCAACTGAATCTACTCACTTTTTTGAGTGACTGCCTTTTGGGGCGACTCGGTATAGGGGACGCTCAACAACAAACCTCTCACGATGAGTTTTTCGATCAACTTGGCTTGCCTGCTTGTGCCAGCCAAACAGCATTGGATAAATTTAATGACATACTGGAAAATATTATTGCTACGGCCGACATTATTACTGGGTAGCAAGGATTCCCTCAACTACTACAATCAATAGATCAGAGCCCCTTAGGCTTGTTATAAACAATGTTGCAATATAAATTGCGCCACCCATAGCAACAAATTACTACCTCGTTGTATCCCATTGATCAATATCTATCCAGTAATCTAAACCAATTGCCATTAATGTGCTTGCCACCATCACTCGCAACACAAAAAACCACCTGCCGTTCGACGGTTGACAAACCTTGCCATCTATTAAATAAAAAAGCATTTAGATCAGAGCCAAGCGACGTTGCCAGAGCTAACCCCGCATGCGCAAAAGGAAAAATCAACCAACATAAACCCTAAGCTCGCTAGCATTGAGTACACGCCATAACGCACGGATTTTCATATCCTGCCTTGAAGTAAACCCAGGCACTAGAATTTTGATTATAAAATAGCCTAGTGAACTATCTCATAGGCCTGCAAACTCTGCCCGGCAAAATGTCTATCTGTTGCGGTAAATTCGTCATACTGAAACGGCGCCAGCATTGGCTCAGCCAACATCACCAAGCCAGCGCCTTTCCCGGCTCATCCATAAGCGGTGCTAGCTAAATTATAACGGCTATCATGCAAAGACTGGTGTTAGAGCCGATGCGCATTCAAAATGGCACCTGAAAACGCAACCAAGGTAATGAAAAATAAATACGGGGAAATAATTTGTAATAGTTGACCAACTAGCTGAATGCCATTCCAGCCGAATCCCGACGCCAACAACATAATCAATAATGACGAGGCAATTGTTCCACGTGGGTTCTAGTAACGCTTGCCTATTATTATGGCGTTTATACTCTGCTAAAACCGAAACAAAAACGTGAGAAAAAGCCCCTTCCGTAAATAATCGCCGCAAGAAATTAGGTATTTTAAAAGCTACAAAAAACGCATCTGTTGCCAACCCTACTACAAAGTACTGGGCAATCGACATATCCCTAACAAAACCACATTAAAGTTTGACAATGTTGCCATTTGAAAAGATAATTCCCAGTCTAATTAACTCAATCAGTAATAACCGAGACACTATGGCTAATACAGCACAAGCTAAAAAGCGTGCGCGACAAGCGGAAAAAAGCCGTATTCGCAACGCAGGACAACGTAGCAACTTACGCACATTCATCAAAAAAGTCATCGCTGCCGTAAGGGCTGGTGACAAAGAAAAAGCGCAGGCCGCTTTCAAAACTGTAGTGCCGATTATCGATTCTGCAGTTAATAAAGGTATAATTCATAAAAATAAAGCTTCTCGCAGCAAAAGCAGATTAAACTTAAAAGTTAAATCTATTGCTTAATAGCTAGTTTTTCGAGATAAAAAAGCCGCCAGTCTTATTTGAATGGCGGCTTTTTTAATGCTTGTTAATAACGCTCAAATCAATACCAAATTATCTCGGTGTATTATTTCTGCATCATCGGCATAACCCAAAATTTTTTCAAATTCAGCACTACTCTTACCCAAGATAAGCTTGGCATCTGAATATCCGTAATTAATTAGACCGCGAGCCACTTCCAAGCCCGCCTCATCGACACACGAAACCAGCTCGCCACGCTCAAACTCGCCAGACACAGCTTTCACACCCACCGCCAACAAACTCTTGCCCTGCTCTTTTAATGCTTTAGCTGCACCCAAATCGACAATTAATTGACCTTTCACCTGCAACTGCCCAGCCAACCATCGCTTTCTAGCAATCAACGGCTCAACATCCGGCAAAAAATGCGTGCCGACTTCGGTACCAGAAAAAACAGCAGCAATCACATTATTCAGCACACCCGGCGCAACCACAGTCGCCGCACCAGACCTTGCCGCCAACCTTGCTGCACGCACTTTGGTAAACATGCCGCCACGGCCTAAACCACTGCGACTATCTCCAGCCATTTTTTCCAATCGCTCATCATTTACACTAACTTCAGAAAGCAACGTAGCATCAGGATAAACACTGGGATCAGCTGTAAACAACCCTTTCTGATCAGTGAGAATAACCAATAGCTCCGCTTCTACCAAATTAGCAACCAGCGCAGCCAAAGTATCATTATCACCAAAACGAATCTCTTCGGTAGCAACAGCATCATTTTCATTGATAACCGGAATCACACCGAATTTAAGCAAAGTCAGCAAAGTACTACGAGCATTCAAATAACGCTGCCGATCCGACAAATCATCATGCGTTAGCAATACCTGGGCAGCGTGCAAGTTATGCTGCTGAAAATTGTCATCAAAAACACGAACCAAGCCCATCTGACCAACTGACGCTGCAGCTTGTAATTCATGCAATACGGTAGGTCGCACCTTCAGACCTAATCGGCACATGCCTTCAGCAACTGAGCCTGAAGACACAAGAATGACATCAACACCCTGCTGTCTTAAGCCAGCCATTTGCCTAACCCATTCGGCAATAGCGACTGTATCCAGCCCCTGCCCACCCTTAGTGAGTAACGAGCTGCCTACTTTAATTACTACTCGTCTAATGTTTGCAAAATCAGCCCTGCTGTTCACTATCCGCCCGTCTTTGTTCTTCTATAAAATTCATAATAGCGTACATAAGCTCTCTTGTACCCTCACCATTAACAGCCGCAATTTTAAACACTGGAGCAGCCCAGCCCAGCGCATCAACAATCGTTTGACAGCGCTCATTAAGCTCCTCATCAAGCACTCTATCTATCTTATTCAATACCAACCAACGCGGTTTATTGGCTAGATCGTCACTCCATTTTTCAACTTCATGAATAATTTTTCTGGCCGCTTCCACTGGCGACTCAGCACTTTCATAAGGCTCTATATCGACCACATGCAACAGCAAGCTGGTACGTGACAAATGCTTGAGAAACTGCAACCCTAACCCAGCACCTTCTGCAGCACCTTCGATAACCCCGGGAATATCGGCAATCACAAAACTACGCAAATCATCTACTCTAACAACCCCCAAATTTGGGTGCAAGGTAGTAAATGGATAATCCGCCACTTTAGGTGTCGCTGACGACACCGAACGTATTAAGCTCGACTTACCTGCGTTAGGCATACCTAATAAGCCCACGTCGGCAATTAATGTCAACTCCAAATTTAAACGGCGATGCTCACCCTCACTACCCTTACTGGCTTTTTGTGGCGCTCTATTAATACTGCTCTTAAAACGAGTATTTCCCAGGCCATGAAATCCACCCTGAGCCACCAATAAAGTTTGCCCAATTTTGGTTAGGTCACCAATAACCTCATCGGTTTCAGCGTCGCAAACCTTTGTTCCCAAGGGTACAGGCACATAACAATCATCACCCTTTCTACCCGTACAATTACGACCCATGCCATTTTGACCGCGCTTAGCTCTATGCACAGCGTGATACCGAAAGTCGACCAAGGTATTTACATTCTCAACAGCAACTAAGTAAACACTACCGCCATCACCGCCATCACCACCGTCAGGCCCACCCATAGGAATATATTTTTCACGCCGAAAGCCGACCGCGCCATTACCGCCGTCACCCGCTTCCACAAGCACTTCTGCCTCGTCAACAAATCTCATAATTCAAATACCGCCACTCTTAAACCAACCACTATAAACAAAAAAAGCCCCACCTGGAGGGCGGAGCTTTTTATGCACTCACTCTGCCGCAAAATGCGACAGGTAAGTTTATGCAGTAACAATACTGACAAATTTACGATTTTTTGGGCCCTTAGCCTGAAAAACCACTTTTCCGTCCGCAGTAGCAAACAAGGTATGATCCTTGCCTAATCCTACATTATCTCCAGCGTGAAAATGAGTCCCACGTTGACGAACAATTATATTTCCAGCAATCACCGCTTCGCCGCCAAAACGCTTAACGCCTAAGCGTTTTGCATTAGAATCACGTCCATTACGTGTACTACCGCCTGCTTTCTTATGAGCCATATCAACCCAACCCCTATATATTCAACAAAAATTCTTAAGCAGAAATACCAGTAATCTGAACTTCTGTATAGTATTGACGATGCCCCATTTGTTTCATATGGTGCTTGCGTCTTCTGAATTTAATAATCTTAATTTTTTTGTGTCTTCCTTGAGACAAAACTGTCGCCGTAACCTTGCCACCTTCAATAAACGGCAGACCAACTTTGACATCGTCACCGGACTTGACCAGCAGCACTTTATCAAATTCAATGCTGTCGCCTTCGCCAAGCTCTAGTTTTTCTATTTTTAAATAAGTACCTTCTTCAACGCGGTACTGTTTACCACCTGTTTGAATTACCGCATACATCGGCGTAAGCTCCATCAAGCATTAATCTAATTAAAGTGAACAAAGAATTATATTTTTTAGTCAAGGCATAGTCAAATCTAAATTCACAAAAACATACATAATCGCTTTAAGGCGAACAGCATTATCGTCAATTCAAGGCTAGCATCGAGTCCATCAACTTATCATTATGAGTTATAATACCGCGGAAAGCCAAATAAGGCATTATTATCAAACCCCACGTAAAACATACACATGGCATCTGATTTACACTCCGTCTTGACCCCAAACCCCTCCATTGATTTTGATTCAATTAAAAAATTGACGTCAACCGAAGCTTCGGAGGTCGATCAACTTATTATCAACGAACTTAGTTCTGATGTCGTTCTTATCAATCAGGTAGGGCATTATATTGTCGGCAATGGTGGTAAACGATTAAGGCCGATGCTGTTACTACTGGCCGCCAAGGCTCTTGGGGGCGTCACAGACAGCCATCTAATCTTAGCGGCTGTTATAGAGTTCATACACACAGCCACTCTACTTCATGACGATGTAGTCGACGAATCCGACCTTCGTAGAGGCAAGGATTCAGCCAATGCTGTATGGGGAAATGCTGCCAGTGTTTTGGTCGGTGATTATTTATATTCCAGCGCGTTCGAAATGATGGTCCGCACCAACAACATGCGCGTCATGGAGATTCTTTCGAAGACTACGACAGCAATTGCTGAAGGTGAAGTATTGCAATTATTAAATTGTAATAATCCTGAAACCACCGAAACTAAATACCTCGAAGTTATTGCCAGAAAAACCGCCATCTTGTTTAGCGCCGCTACTCGCCTAAGTGCTGTTATATCAAACTCACCCTCAGCAACTGAAGAAGGTCTGGCTCAGTATGGACAACACCTAGGAATCGCTTTTCAATTAATTGATGACGCGCTTGATTACAAGGCAACCAAAGAAGAACTAGGCAAAAACCTAGGCGACGATTTGGCCGAAGGAAAACCAACACTTCCGCTGATTTATGCCATCCAAAATAGCAGCAAAAGCGATGCTGATCTTATAATTGACGCAATTAAAAATGGCAATCGTGATGCGTTCGCTGAAATTTACAGCATTGTACAAAGCACCAAAGCAATTGATTACACAGAGCAACGCGCAGAAGAAGAAGCGCAAAAAGCCATAAGCGCATTAGCCGTGCTTCCGGATTCCGAATACAAGGCAGCCCTAATTCAATTGGCACAATTCTCAGTTCAACGTAATTACTAAACATTAATAAACTTAAAGCCTCAATCGCTTACGAGCTGGATTTTCTGACCATCCATTTATCAGCGATAGGGCTTTTTTGTTTTTTAACTCGCCGCAACCTCTTAAAATTACACTTTGCCGAGCTCAGCACAAGATTGCTTAATTAATACTGAGCTCAGCAAAGCCTAAAATAAATACCGATCAACCCTCTATTCCTTGCTGAATCAGGACTGCATTTCAAAGTGCTTCGGCAGATTTATCAGGGTGATCTTTAAATTGCATATGATGCAGACGTGCGTAAGCGCCATTTTTGACAAGCAACTCTTCATGACGCCCCTGCTCTACGATTCGCCCATGATCCATCACCAAAATCACATCGGCATTTTCGATAGTTGATAGCCGATGCGCAATCACCAACGTAGTCCTGTTACGCATGGCTTTTTGTAATGCCGCCTGGATATAACGCTCTGATTCCGTATCCAGCGCCGAGGTAGCCTCATCCAAGATCAGAATGGGCGCATCTTTTAATAGCGCTCTTGCCAACGCCAAGCGCTGCCGCTGCCCTCCAGACAACTTAACGCCGTTCTCACCAATTACGGTATCCAGCCCCTGCGGTAACAGCTTAATAAATTCCATCGCATAAGCATCGGTCGCAGCAGCAATTATTTTGTCACGAGACGTTCCAGCCAGTGCGCCGTAAGCAATATTATTGGCAACGGTATCGTTAAATAAGGTGACCTGCTGATTCACTAAGGCAATCTGCCTTCTCAAGTTGGCCAGGGTGTAATCCTGTATTTCAACCCCATCGAGCAGAATTTCGCCCATTTCATGGGGATAAAAACGAGACACCAGATTAGCCATGGTACTTTTGCCACCGCCTGACGCACCCACTAAAGCGACCGTCTGCCCAGACTCCACCTTGACATTAATATCTTGCAAGGCCAACTCATCAGTACCTTGATAACGAAAGGATAGATTTCTGAATTCCAACTCTCCCCGAGATCTTTCTACCTGATACTGCCCTTGATCTATCTCGCACGACTCGTCCAAAATGGCAAATAATGATTCTGCAGCGGCAATGCCTTTTTGAATTTCACCATTAGCATCGGTTAATTGCCTGATCGGCCTGGGTAATAAAAATGCCGCAGTTAGATAACTGACAAACTCGCCAACACTGGCTTGTTGCATAAAATACAACGCCATATACATCAGCACTGACAAAGCTAAAGCAATAATTAACTGCATGACAGGGCTATGTATCGCAGTCGTCGTGGCCATTTTCAGGGCTTGGCGGCGATTATTATCACTACTCTTCAAAAAGCGTTGCCGCTCATAATCCTCGCCGCCGTAACTGCGCACAACCCGATGAGCACCCACCAATTCAGAGGTAACGTGAGTCATATCACCTACCGACTCCTGAAGTCTTTTACTGATCGCGCGCAGCCGCTTACTCACATAACTAACCAGCACCACGATGACAGGGGTAATACAGACAAACACCAGCGACAACATCCAGTTGAGATAAAACAAATACGCCAGCAAGCCAACTGCAGACAGACCTTCTCTAATTATTGTTTTTACCGAATCGGTAGTCGCCTTAGTGACTTCGCCAACATTGTTGGTGATTCTGGAAATCATAAAACCGCTGTTATTACTATCAAAATAGGCCGTTGGTAACCGGGTATATTGATCAAAAATTTCACAGCGCAAAGTGTGAATAATGCTGGTAGACACCTTGGATAAAAAATAATTGCCTAAGTAAGTGCCAATACCACGCAACACAATCAAGCCACTGAACAGCAACGGCATATAAAACATGCCCTCACGTTTATCCGATTGCAACGTATCGATAATGGTTTGGATCATTGCCGCAAACAGCGGCTGCGTACTGGAATAAATCACGAAGCCCAAAATACTAAGGGCAAAATAGCCACGTAGTGGTTTCACATAGGTCAATAAGCGCTTATAGACTTCAGCACTTGCCTGAGGTTTTTTTTGCATAGTCTGATGAAAAATTGAGCTGCTCAGCTTGCTTATGAGCAAAACTGATTAAGATATTAAGAATTGTTGGCGGATGCGTTTACTACCCACATCCGCCAGGAGATGCTGAAATCAGCTTTTAGAAATTAATGCGCTTTTATTTGTCAGTAACTTTAATCAAAAAACCATCTTTCTCGCCACACCCTAAAGTAGACTTGGCACTTATATCAAGCCTGACGAATTTGCCGGTATATTCGGCAGGAATTTTAGATTTAACTCGATGAAAACTACTATTGCTTTCTACCGAGAACTCCAACGGCTTACTTTTGGCAGAAAGCTTAATGCTTTGGGGATCAACCCACGGCGACAACATTACCGTAAACGCCGATTCAGGGGCTACCTCATGCTTTTCCGGCTCTTGATATACAGGCAACGTAAAGTCCTTGAACTGAGGTTTTTTACACGCTTTTTCGTCATCGTCTTTCGTATAGGCAATCGCTGAAGCGCTTACCGCAACCATGGCAAACACACACACCGATTTGAGCAATGTTCTTATTGTTGTCATACCCTCTCCTCAACTTAAAAAGCGGCCAGAATTTATAAATCATCAGCCGGATGTTTTAACACAGCAGCACTTTAATTATTTTCCTGGTGTATTTCAACTTGAAGCGACTTGCTAAACAAACTGAAGCTTATGAAATGCGGTATTTAAAGAATGATTGATGATCAGGATTGAATCATATTTGTTTTTGGGGAAAGCGCTGAGTGATACCGACATACCATCACCGGTTTGATCAAGCAGAAATAAATTTAACGGGAATTGAGCAGTCTGTATCTCAGCTCACTTAATCCGGTTGTATCAACATCTTGCGGATTAAGCACTCGGCCTATGCCTACCGATTCCTCAAAGGCGTGACGATTGCCCTGATAGCTGACTTTATAGTGATTTATACCAGCCTGACTGTCCATCCAGCTGACTGACTTCACCATGGATAAGGATTGTAAATATTGGGTTACCCGACTGATGTCATTGACACCATTGATGCCCGCTATTTTAAGCACCACAACTCCTGCCGACTCAACACCATCAGGCTTGGCCGCATAATAACCGGCAAGCTGTGTATAGACGCCACTCAAGCCCGTTGCAATCACTTCGTTTAAAGTGCCGCATGACTTGCTCCATTGCTCGACACGGTCATCAAAATAAAATGCCCAATCACCTTTCCAGCACTGCTGCATCTTTACGACCCGACCGGCAAGAATAGAAACAACGCCGTAACGTTCTGACACGTTAAGCAAATTTTGCGGATATGCACTCAATACATCATTCACCGATAATTGGCGTTGTTCATCTAAATCTGACAAGGGATACAACAGAGGCAGACCTTTTTGTTTAGCGCCCTTACTTAAAGCGACACTAAGCTCCGGCATACTGTCGGCCTTGTAAAAAGAACGCCGTCCATTTTCTTCAACAACCAACCACAACAGCGTTTCCGGCCGGATGTCACCCCACACCTTCAATTTACTGGTCTTTAGCGCCTCCAGTAACGCTTGCTCATCGAACAGCACACGCATATTTCTGGCTTCATTATCCGCAGCCAAGCTGGCTTCTGTTAATGAATACTGATGCTGCTTAACAAAACGGGGCGCATTAGCCAATGTTGCTTGCACCGCTCTGTCTTGCAGCACATTATCGCCTGCCAGAATACGACCAAGCACCACAGTTAACGCGTCTTTAAAAGCGGCGTTCTTGTCTTCATTAGACGGACTGTTAGCGATAACTTCCGTTTCGTACAATCCTCGCACTTCGGCAGCGAAAACTGGCGCACATAAAAGTAATCCACTTAAAAGCAAAGCACGGTAAAGCACGCTATATCCCTCACATAATTCTAAAGATGTCTTGTACAATATCGGCAGTTTAGCAATAACTTTAGAGAGCATGACATTGAGCGAACAAAATCAGGAAGGCTTGAATTACAAAAGCGCCGGCGTTGATATTGCTGCCGGCAACGCATTGGTTGAGCGCATTAAACCGATTGCTGCCAATACCCGTACCGCCGGTGTAATGGCTGGATTGGGTGGCTTTGGCTCAATGTTCGAACTGCCGTTGGATCGTTATCAAAATCCTATCCTGGTGTCCGGCACCGACGGCGTGGGCACCAAATTAAAACTGGCCAATGAGTTGGGCGTTCATGACACTATCGGCATTGATCTGGTTGCCATGTGCGTTAACGATATTATCGTACAAGGCGCAGAACCCCTATTTTTTCTGGATTATTTTGCGACCGGCAAGCTGGATGTCGATACTGCTGCTGACGTCATCAAAGGCATTGGCAAAGGCTGCGAACTGGCTGGTGCCGCACTGGTAGGCGGTGAAACTGCTGAAATGCCCGGCATGTACACCGACGGCGAGTATGACTTGGCTGGTTTTTGCGTTGGCATCGTGGAAAAAAATAAAGTACTGGATGGCAGCAAAGTCAGTGTCGGCGATAAGTTGATCGGCATTGCCTCTTCCGGCCCACACTCCAATGGCTACTCGTTAATTCGCAAAATTATTAGTCATAGTCAATCATCGCTATCCGAGCCTTTTAACGACACTACCTTAGGTGCTGCTTTACTAGAACCGACACGAATTTACGTAAAATCGTTACTTTCACTGATAAACACCGTTCCTGTACATGCGCTCGCTCACATCACCGGCGGCGGCATCACTGAAAACCTACCACGAGTATTACCGGATGGTATTAACGCTGAAATTAACCTATCCAGCTGGGAATTGCCTGACGTTTTCAAGTGGCTGCAACAAAAAGGTAACGTGTCACTGCAAGATATGCTGATTACTTTTAACTGCGGCATAGGCATGATCGTTTGCGTCGCCCCGGAACACGAACAAGCCGCGTTAACAGCACTTGAACAACTGGGTGAAAATGCGTTTCCTTTAGGTCAACTGGTAGCAGCGACAGGTAAACCTGAAGTTATTTACAAGTAACTTAACTACCCACAAGAAGCTTGATCGCAGGAAAAGATTAACACCCACACCTGCGACACTTTCTTACTTAGCATTCGCGGAGTACCGACCCATGGCAGAATTTACGCTCCCCAAAAACTCCACATTAACGCCAGGAAAAACCTTCAAAGCACCGCCAGATGCCCACCAGGTGCGTCGCTTTGAAATATATCGCTGGGATCCGGACACTGGCGAAAATCCCCGTATTGACGTTTATGAGTTAGACATTGAGCACTGCGGCCCGATGGTGCTGGATGCTATTTTGCAAATTAAAAACACCATCGACAGCAGTCTCGCCTTTCGTCGATCTTGTCGTGAAGGCGTTTGCGGTTCTTGCGCAATGAACGTCAACGGCAAAAACACCCTGGTTTGCACCAAAGCCATTGATAGCTATCCCGGCACCATTAAAATTTTCCCCTTGCCACACCTGCAAGTTGTAAAAGATCTGGTTCCGGATATGACGCATTTTTACGCGCAATATGCTGCCATTGAGCCATGGATAGAAACCCAAACCCCCGCGCCTGCCGATGCTGAACGCTTGCAAAGCAAAGAAGATCGCGCCAAATTGGATGGTTTATACGAATGCGTATTGTGCGCCTGCTGCTCAACCAGCTGCCCCAGTTATTGGTGGAACAGCGAACGTTATCTCGGCCCGGCCGTGTTATTGCAAGCCTATCGCTGGCTTGCCGACAGCCGCGATGAACATACTGGCGAGCGTCTTGATGAATTAGAAGATCCTTTCAAGCTTTACCGCTGCCACACCATCATGAATTGCACCGACACCTGCCCAAAAGGCTTAAATCCCGCCAAAGCAATCGCCGAAATAAAAAAATTATTGGTAGAGAGACAACAAGGCTGATGCCTTTATTAGCAAAACTGCAATGGCAATGTCGGCGCGGGACCAAAGAATTGGATTTAGTCCTGCAACACTATCTACAAACCGAATATTCAGAGGCTTCAAAAGAAGAAAAATCCTTATTTACGGAATTACTGAGCCTTGAAGATGACTTGCTGGCAAGTTATCTACTGGGAGAAGCTTTACCGGAATCGCCTCAGCTAGTTTTATTTATCAGTAACCTTAAAAAACTTCATTATCAATCACTGGCTATGAATTGCAGTTACCAGGAATAAATTTACACACGCACTGAAAATAATGGCCACAAGAAGTAAATGAGTACAGAAGATGGTTTTGATGTAAAAGCGTTTCTAAAAAATCTGACCACTCGGCCAGGTATTTACAAAATGTTTAATGATCAGGCTGAGATCATTTATATCGGGAAGGCCAAAAACCTTAAAAACCGGGTTTCCAGCTATTTCAAATCGAACAACGCGTCGACCAAACAACAGGCGATGGTGGCTAAAATTGCCAACATTGAAGTCACAGTCACGCATACCGAAAGTGAAGCGTTGCTGCTCGAATGTCAGCAGATTAAACAACATAAGCCTCGCTACAATATTCTGCTTAGGGATGACAAATCCTTTCCTTATGTATTTATATCCACCCATCAAGACTTTCCGCAAATTACCATCCATCGTGGTGCAAAAAATAAAAAAGGCCGCTATTTTGGGCCTTATCCCAGTGCCGGCGCAGTTAGGGAAAGCCTAAAACTGCTACAGAAGCTGTTTCCCGTCAGACAATGTGAAGATGCTGTCTACAACAACCGCTCCCGCCCCTGTTTGCAATATCAAATTAAGCGTTGCACCGGGCCTTGCGTAGGCTTAATCGACAAAGTCAGTTATGCCCAAGATATAGAAAGCACCGTGATGTTTTTGGAAGGTAAAGGCGGTCTGTTGATTGAGCAATTGGTAGGCAAAATGGAGCAAGCGGCAGAGAGTCTTGATTACGAGCAGGCCGCCGCTTTTAGGGATCAAATCGGGAGATTGCGACCGGTCATGGAAAAGCATTTTATCTTAGGCGACCATGGCGATTTGGATATTATTGCCTGCGCCAGCAAAGCTAATCTGGCGTGCATTCAAGTGTTTTTTATCCGCAATGGTCAACACTTAGGAAATAAGGTTTTTTATCCAAAAATGGCCGACGAACATGATCCGGCCGCGGTGATTCAGGCGTTTATTACTCAGTATTATTTGGATAAACCGGTGCCGCAGGAGTTGATTGTCAGCCATCAGCTCGAAGAGACGGAATTATTGGCGAAGATGTTAACCGAGCTTTCAAAGCACGCAGTAGCTATTTCCCATAGTGTTAGAGGTGAGCGGGCAAAGTGGTTGCAAATGGCCCAAACCAACGCTGAAAATTCCTTGTTAAGTAAGTTGTCTGACAAACAAAGTCTGCATGCCCGCTTCCTGAGCTTACAACAAGAACTAGGCTGCACAACATTACCGAGTCGCTTGGAATGCTTTGATATTAGCCATACACAAGGCCAGCAAACAGTGGCGTCCTGCGTAGTATTTGATAAAGAAGGCCCGGTAAAATCGGCTTACCGCCGCTTTAATATTGAAGGTATTACCGGCGGGGATGATTACGCGGCTATCCATCAAGCGGTATTTAGACGATTTAAACGCTTGCAACAGGATGAGATGATCAATGCGCCGGATATTTTGTTTATAGACGGCGGCAAAGGCCAGGTACATGAGGCAGAAAAGGCGTTGGCAGAGTTGGGTGTAAACAATGTTATGATAGTCGGAGTTTCTAAAGGACCGGACAGAAAAGCCGGCATGGAAAAGCTAATTTTAGTTGGACAACAGCAACCGATCGACGTCACACCAGGCGCAAGTGGTTTGCTATTAATTCAGCATATTCGCGATGAAGCACATCGATTTGCGATTACCGGACACAGGCAACGTCGAGCCAAGGTTACTAAACAATCAACTCTGGAGACCATTCCAGGCTTGGGAGTAAAGCGGCGGCAGCTGTTGTTAAAACAATTTGGGGGGTTGCAGGGTGTCGCTCGAGCCAGTATCGATGGGCTTTGCAGCATAGACGGCATCAATCGACAGTTGGCGCAACGAATTTACCAATTTTTTCATCATCAAGATGACACTTGAATTTAATTTACCGACCAATCTGACGCTGTTACGCATTGCGCTTATTCCATTGCTGGTAGTGATTTTTTACTTGCCATGGGTATATGCCAACGTGGTATGCACAGCGATTTTTATATTGGCTGGTTTTACCGATTGGCTGGATGGTTATCTGGCCAGGAAAATGCGTATGGAAACGCCTTTCGGTGCTTTTTTAGACCCGGTTGCAGATAAGTTAATGGTAGCAATCGTTTTAGTATTAATTGTTCAGCAGCAACCAGATCCGTATTTGGCGATACCGGCCGCGATCATTATCGGCCGAGAAATAACTATCGCATCGTTACGAGAATGGATGGCAGAGCTGGGCAAACGGGCGAAAGTAAAAGTCTCGACTGTAGGTAAATGGAAAACCACTTTGCAAATGCTGGCAATGACCTTGTTGCTGTACCGTGAAGATTTACTGGGCTTGCCTATAAATGCCATGGGCTATGGTTTTTTGTATGTTGCCGCCCTGTTAACATTGTGGTCAATGGTCAATTATTTAATCGCGGCGCTGGCTGCAATCAAAGAACAATAATAACTACTGGGGGCAAGCCCTCGCTTTCTAACACCTGATAAACAGCACACTGATAAGCTGTAGAATAATTAAATGGATCAAGAAACAGAAACTACACAAACACCTTCTGGTGAGCAGGATATTATCTTACAAGCAGCTCTGAAGCTTTTCGCCAATAAAGGCTATTTCAATACTTCTTTGTTAGATATTAAAGAGGCTGCAAATTTGCAAAGCCTCCAAATCATCCATCATCATTTCAAAACCAAACAACTGCTTGCTTCAGCTTTATATGCCAATGTTTCAGATAGCTTAAGCATTTCAATTGATGATATTAGCCGTAGAAACCCAAAAGCCTCAGAACAATTACGGGGTATAGTCGATTTGCTATTTACCCTGACTGATGACGCGCCTGATGTAATGCGATTCATCTTAACCGTCAAAATAAATGATTTTTTGCATGAAGAAAAAATCGGCCTGGAAGCTCCGGCTCAAAACAAAATCATTAAGATAATTGACGCCGGCATCAAAGCGGGGGAAATACGTAATATTTGCCCACAACTAGCCTATGCCTATTTTTTTGGTGTGATTGATAACACCTTAAAATTAGTATTGGCCGGCAGCCTCGATAAAAAAGCGGACTTTTACCAAGCACAAGCTTGGTTGGCCGCATGGAATACTATCGCCAAAAAATAACTTAATTCCCGCTTGTGCTACTTTTAGGGCAACACTTATTCTGCGGAGGCAGTTGTGCCCAAAAGTATGCCCGGCTATACCTCTCATCTGGATGAGGAATTGCCTAAAGCCCCAGTAGTAAAATTATTTTTAATCATCCTTATCGTCACATTCTGTGCCGAAATTGTGATTATGCAGCTACTGCCACTGCCATTATTGAGCATTGCTAAGCTAGATACCCGCCAGGTTGCTCTGATCGATGCCTTTTGTTTAAGTATCGTTGCCTGCATCGTCATTTTACCTTTGCTATTGCGCCACCAAAAGCGCATCAGCGCCGCACAGTCTCGTCTTGCTCAACAACTACAAGCGCTAAATCAACACGCCAGTGTCAGCATCACCGATGCCAAGGGCCGAATTATTTATGCAAACAATAAGTTTTGCGAAATAACCGGCTACAGCCCTCAAGAATTATATGGGCAATCTCATCGCATTATAAATTCCGGCTATCATCCCAAAGAATTTTTTGCACAGCTGTGGAGCACGCTTGGTCAAGGCAAAATTTGGCAGGGAGACTTATGTAATCGCACAAAAACCGGCGAACACTACTGGGTACGCACAACCATTGTGCCGATCGCTGATAACACTGGAAATACCACCAAATATATTTCCATGCGCACCGACATTACCTCCCAAAAATTACTGGAGCATGCCGCATTAAAGTCAGAAGAATGGCTGCATACCATTATGGACAATATGGGCGATGGCATTTATACCCTGGATAGCGAAGGTCATCTTACCTACTTTAATCCTGAAGCCGAGCGGCTGCTGGGATGGCGATTGGAAGAACTTAAAGGCAAATTGCTACACGATGCCATCCATCATCACAGACCTGATGGGCAAATACTGGCATTAGCCGAATGTCCAATCACTACGGCCATGAAGAATAAACAGATCTATCGATCTGAAAATGAAGTTTTCTTTAATAAAAATGGTCTAGCACTACCGGTCAGCGTGACCGGTGCCCCGTTACTTGACGAAGATCAAGTGACTGGTTTTGTAGTCACTTTTCGTGATGCACGCGTGCAACAGCAAATTCAAACCAAACTAATCGAAGCAAAAGAAGCTGCGGAAGAAACAGCCCGCATTAAGGCTGACTTTTTATCCACCATGAGCCATGAAATTCGCACTCCGCTGAATGGCGTTATCGGCATGACCGATTTGTTGTTGGATACCCCAATGAATGAAGAACAATTGGAATTTGCCAACACCATCAAAATTTCTGCCAACGCCTTACTCGGTATCATCAATGACATTTTAGATTTTTCTAAAATTGAGGCTGGTCGACTGGAGATTGAACAGATTGAGTTTTCCTTACAGCATGTACTGGAAGGCAGCGTCGATCTGGTTGCGAGTAAAGCTTATGAAAAAGGCCTATCCCTGATGAGCTTTGTCGACCCGGCCATCCCCAATCGTTTAACAGGCGATCCTGCAAGATTACGGCAAATTTTGCTCAATTTTCTCAGTAACGCTATTAAATTTACGACCAACGGCGATATTGTCGCCAGAGCAAAACTGGAAACACACAACAGTAAGCAAGTAAGGGTTCGACTGGAAGTAAGTGATAACGGCATTGGCATTACTGGTGAAACACAACGCCGACTATTTCAGCCATTTGCCCAGGCTGACAGCTCAACTACACGAAAATACGGCGGCACCGGCTTAGGACTCTCTATTTGCAAGCATCTAGCGGAATTAATGGACGGTGAAATTGGCATGGAAAGTCATGAAGGGCAAGGCTCCGTTTTTTGGATCAGCATCCCGTTTACAGTTAATACCACAGAAATCCTAGCGCAAACATCACCAGCGCCCGCCAATACAGCTACTGATACTCAAAAGCATAACGCGTTACCGCAACCTTCAGTACATGGAAAGCGATTGTTACTGGCTGGCGACAAAGCTGGCAATCGTGCCCTGTATTTGATGTATCTATACGCTTGGGGCTTGCGCGTTGATGTGGCAGAAAGCTTACTGGAAATATGCCAACTGATTAATGACGCGAAGACCGCTGGCGATGAGTACATGGCACTACTCTTAACTCAACCGTTGCCGGATAGTGATTTACTGCACACCATCAGTGCTGTGCATAAAGAACCAGGGCTGCAATCATTTCCAATTGTAGTGTGCCAAGCACTGGTCGATTTATCACTAAAGAACACTTTAATCGATGTCGGAGCTACTGCTGTTTTGGTAAAGCCCGTTAAACAATCGGCTTTATTTGATGCCATCGTTAGCTTGCTCAACCTTGATGGGCTAGCCAAAGTAGAGCCGGAATTGATTACGCCGACAGAACGCGCTGCAATCCCCCCGCCCATTAATCATGCTCAGGCACAACAACGGCTGATTTTATTGGCAGAAGACAACTTAGTTAATCAACAAGTGGCTTTGCGTGTCCTCAACAAAATGGGTTACATCGTGCATATCGCCAACAATGGCCAGGAAGCGTTATCGGCAATGCAACATTCGCCTTACTCCCTGATATTAATGGATTGCCAAATGCCGGTGATGGACGGTTTTGAAGCGACCCATATCATTCGTCACAGAGAAGCTGAAAGCAAACAACACATCCCCATCATCGCAATGACCGCAAATGCCATGCAAGGCGACCGCGAACGCTGCCTGGCAGCCGGTATGGATGACTATGTCACCAAACCCATTGATGTAGAAAACTTACAAACGATATTAAGCAATTGGCTACCGCTAGACCCCGCAAGCGCCGAAACCAATGCAACAAAAGTAAACGCTATCGCAGCTGACGATGCTCAAAAGAGCCTGGAGCCAGTAATTGAACTGGCACGATTACACGATTTATTCGGTGATGACGATGAGGTTATTGCCGAACTTTTAGACGTATTTTTAGGATCATTAAAGCAGCTACGAGAAAAATTGATGCGGGCAATTGCCGAGCAAAAGCCAACAATTAAATCACTAGCACATGAGCTTAAAGGCTCTGCTGCAAATGTCGGCGCAATGCGCCTATCTCGCCACTCGGCAAAGCTGGAACAACTGGTCAGCACTAATCAATGGTCAGCAATAAACGAATATTGGCAAGTGATCGATGAAGAAATTCATCAAATCATACTATTTATAAAAAACATGGGAACACACTAATGGCACTGGTACTGGTCGTCGATGATAATGCAACCAATCTGACCCTATTTCGGCATTTACTAAAAAAAATGGATGAAGTGGAAGTGGCTAGCTTTGATGATCCGTTGCGTGCCATTGAATGGTGTGCCGTTAACACCCCTGACTTGGTGTTACTGGACTATATGATGCCTGATATGGATGGCCTGGAGTTTATTCAGCATTTTCGAGCGATACCCGGTTACCACGACATCCCCTTAATTATGGTGACTGCCGATACTGAGAGCGACGTCCGTTATCGGGCGCTAGAACACGGCGCGCATGATTTTTTAACTAAGCCTGTCGACAAAACCGAACTAACCGCACGGGTACGTAACTTGTTAGCGCTAAGACGCAGCCAAGTACAATTGGCGAATCGCTCGCAATGGTTGGCTCAGGAAGTCAAAAAAGCCACATCAGAAATTGCCGCGCGTGAGCGCGAAGTGATTCTGCGCCTATCGCGTGCTGCTGAATACCGCGATCCAGAAACTGGGGCGCATTTATTACGAATGGCCCATTACTCACAGATAATCGCCGCTAAACTTGGTTTTACTCAAGAAGAACAAGATTTATTGCTGGAAGCGGCGCCAATGCATGACATAGGTAAAGTCGGCACGCCTGATCATATTTTGCTTAAGCCCGGCAAATTAACCGAAGACGAGTTTGAAATAATGAAACAACACGCTATCAACGGTTACAATATCTTGGCTGATAGTGTATCGCCATTGTTGCGATTGGCCGCCGACTTAGCCTTAACGCATCATGAGAAATACAATGGCAGCGGCTATCCGCGCGGCTTGAAAGGTGAAGAAATCCCTATCCATGGTCGAATTGTGGCTGTCGCTGATGTGTTTGATGCATTAACATCCGAACGCCCCTACAAAAAAGCGTGGCCATTGCAACAAGCCGTAGAGTTTTTACAAGTAGGTCGTGGCGTGCATTTTGACCCTGTCTGCGTCGATGCATTTTTAGAGCAATGGCCAGAAATTCTGGTTATTCGTGATCAATATCAAGATGACCAAGAACATGCTTTATAAAACTTGTCATTTGTCTACGTTCGTCCTCGACTGCATGGAGAGCCTGCCCCGCTGTATCGGGCATGCAGGAGGTAGAGCAACGCAGGAGCAGTTGCCGAGAGCCTATCGAAGAATAAATGGATTTAACTTTACAAAGAGCATCCTTAAACCAACTTAAGCCTACAAATTGTAAATAGCTATGGGTGATGTAATTCCTTTTAAACGACCCAAAATTTCAGAAAAACACAAAGGCAACACCTTATGCCGAAGTGGCTTTCACAAATGGCTGATCGTAAATTCCCAGCAATTTGATGTCGTGCAAGGTAAGCTCGTTACTGTCTATCAATGCAAACGCTGCGGAAAACTGAAAAGAGTGCTGAAATAAATCTTAAAAAACTAATGCGCCTGACCGAGCTAAATCCAAGCCATGTATCGACACTATCAATAAGAAACCTCGAAAAACCCTGCACTTCGATAAACTCAGTGCGAACGGCACTATATAAATCAATGAGTTCCGTTCGCGGTGAGCTTGTCGAACCATGAACGGAATGGATTTTTCGAGGTTCCCATAACAACAATCGATTTATCGGGGATTTTTAGATGAAAACAATTACTTTGAAAATTGATGACAACGTAAATGATAAGTTTCTTTGGCTACTAGAACATTTTTCATCAAATGAAATGAAAATTCTGGAGCAATCAGACTATATAAGCGACGACAATTACCTTAGATCAATAGATGGCATGGTTAAAAGCATAAATGAAGCTAGAAATGAACCCATCAATAAAGGTATAAAACTAGATGATTTGGATTGGTGATGTATACCATTGTATTCATGACGCAAGCCCAAAAAAACGCTAAAAATTTAAATACCAGCGGACTTAATGATAAAGCGTTGAAGTTAATAGATATTATCAGTAAAAATCCGTTGCAATATCCCCCTGAATTTGAATTCTTAAAAGGCGACATGAAGGGCCTTATTAGCAGACGAATAAACAAACAACACCACCTTGTCTATAAAGTTTTAGAACAAGATAAATAATCAAAGTCTATCGCATGTGGAGTCATTACGAATAGCCAAATAGACTCCTCATTAGAGAAGTGTTTGCTAACATAGTTTGCGTCAACAATGTGCCCGATGTTGGGCTTCATGTATCAACCCTAAACCCTATATACTTTTGATTAACCAGTTAGCGCCTTCAGGGGACCCATCATGCAAATAACCATTGAATTACCCAATGATTTTGTAGCCTTTCAGGCCGTCCCTGAAATCAAGCAAGAAATCAAAACCTCATACGCCCTCTGGCTTTTTCAGCACGAGCGAGTCACACTCATCAAGGCGGCCGAACTGGCAGGCGTCGACCTATATGACTTTATGAGTATCTGTAAAAGCAATCGAATTCCAGTGATCGACATCACCCGTGATGAATTACTTGATGAACTAACTGGATTTAACCCGGCATGATTCTGGTTGCCGATGCCTCAGCGCTGATCGCCCTCGCAGCCTGCGACAGCCTCGCCTTGCTTGAAGCACTCTTCGGGACTGTATTGGTGCCAGAAACCGTATTTATTGAAGTCACGCCAGTAGACAAGCCCCAATCTGATCGACTGCGAAACTATCTGCGCGGCAAGGTCAGAACGGTAGATATGAGGCACTTTGTCTATTTAGATGGTTTTGCTGACGCGGGCGAAACAGAGGCTATGCTACTCTATAAAGAAATCGCCGCTGACTATCTGCTGATAGACGACAAGCGTGGTCGCAAAGTTGCAAAAATTAACCAAATCAAAACAATAGGATCGCTTGGCGTCCTACTGCAAGCCAAGCGCTCTGGCTTGATCAACTGCGTAGCCCCTCTGATCGAACAAATTGCCACGAGCCCGATTTTTATGAGTGAGGCTTTAGTGAAGACAGTGCTCGAATTGGCCGACGAGTCTTCACAGCAGAACTAGAATCACTCCCCCAAGTAAATTTACATGAAACAAACATTGCAGCTAGGTGCTCTTTCGGCCGCCACTAACCCTATATTCTTTTGATTAACCAGTTATCGCCTTCAGGAGACCCATCATGCAAATAACCATTGAATTACCCAATGATTTTGTAGCCTTTAAGGCCGTCCCTGAAATCAAGCAAGAAATCAAAACTTCATACGCCCTCTGGTTTGTTTCAGCACGAGCGCGTCACACTCGTCAACAGTGCCGAACTGGCAGGCGTTGACCTATATGACTTTATGAGCACCTTTACAGACAAACGGAGAACTAGGCAGTATATTGCAAGCCTTGCCCCTGTATTTTCTGTATCAAAACCACTTTTAAGGAACAGTGCCATGTATGCGATTGAATTTGAAACTGACATTACCGGTAACTTCATCGAACTAAAAGATTATGAGCAACTGCTTAACAAACACGCCAAAGTAATTGTATTGGTCGATGAAATGAATAAAGAAACAGAACAGCCAATTACGCAAACCATAAAGCAATTACAACAATTTAATGAAATTATTAGTCAGCGTTGCAACCTACCCAAGGTTAGCAAAGAGATTGATATAAACACATTATGCAATGAGATTAACCGTGATATTTTTTGATACTAACGTATTGGTATATTTTGCAATCAACCAAGACGTCAGAAAACAAAGCATCGCGCAAATACTGATTCAGCAAGCCATAGAAAAACAAACGCTGGTTATATCCCCGCTGATAATAATCGAATTTATTTTTGTATTATCCAAACTCAACCAACTTGTAGAACAAGATAAAGTGGTGTCATTTTTCCAACAGTTTGTTAAAGGACAAATAGACAGTAATTTAGTGTTGTCAGCCTATCAACTATGCGCTCAACACCCAGAACAAGGGAAAAACATAAACGATGTTATTCATCTTAAATTTGCAGAACAGCACTGTGAAAAAACCATCACTTTTGACAGTGACTTTAAATCATTAGCGTCTTTTTCTACAATCAAGCTCGAACTACAATCTTGAGTATTATTAATAACATATAAAGGAGCGCCCTCCTTATTTTATAAACCCCACTGAAATTAACCGCCGCATCACTCCCGCAAGTAAATCCCCATGAAACAAACATTGCAGCTAGGCGCTCTTTCGGCCGCCAACATTGGCATCGCTTTCCTTTTCCAGTGGTATGTCATTACACAATTGGGCCCAGGATTAGAGTCAGACGCTCTGTTTGCAGGCATGACAATTCCTCAACTTGTTTTGGCGGTTATCAGCGGTTCACTCATGCATGTATTGGTACCAATTCTTGCGGGAGAAAGCGAAGACTGTCTTAGGCATGATGCATGGAGCTTGCTTGTTCTTATTGGTGGGCTGTTCGGATTTCTGGCTGTCGTTCTTTACGCGGCAGCTCCTTGGTGTGTGCCATTCACGGTACCGGGCTTTGATGAAGCAGGAAAAACATTGACTGTTGAACTTACCCGCATCCAACTGATCGGCATGGTGTTTACGGCATTTAATGGGCTGCACATCATGCCCAGCAAAGCAACAAAAACCTTTGTCTGATCAAGGAAAATTAATGAGTCAAAAACCAATTTATGTCACGCAACCTTACCTTCCTCCCTTGGAAGAGTTCATCCCTTATCTCGAAAAAATCTGGGACAAGAAGGTTCTTACTAATGGCGGCCCATTCCATCAGCAACTGGAAAAAGCACTCTGTGAATACCTAGGCGTTGAATATATCTCTCTGTTTACCAACGGAACCATTGCTTTAGTCACTGCGTTGCAAGCACTCCGGATTACTGGTGAAGTGATCACCACACCCTATTCATTCGTCGCAACTTCGCATTCCTTGCTTTGGAACGGCATCAAGCCGGTATTCGTCGATATCGACCCAAATACGCTCAATCTTGATCCGGCGAAGATCGAGGCGGCGATCACCCCCCAGACCACAGCCATTATGCCGGTACATTGCTACGGACATCCCTGTGAAGTGGAAGCAATACAGAAAATAGCTGACATCTACAATCTCAAAGTCATCTACGATGCGGCGCATGCCTTTGGCGTTCAAGACGAATTCGGCAGCACTCTGAGGCATGGTGATCTTTCCGTACTGAGCTTCCACGCTACCAAAGTATTCAACACCTTTGAAGGTGGTGCAATCGTTTGTCCAGATGCCAAAACTAAGCTGCGCATCGATCAGTTGAAAAACTTTGGCTTTGTAGATGAATTAACCGTGGTTGCACCCGGTATCAACGGAAAAATGAGTGAAATAAATGCGGCCTTCGGCATGCTACAACTACAGCACATAGATCATGCACTTGGCCAACGTAAAGGAATCGACGCAACCTACCGCGATCAACTCAAGGACATAAAGGGTATCTGCTGTTTAAAAGACGCAGGTGAAAAAGTTGCCAATTACTCCTATTTTCCAATTCTAGTAGATACGAATTACCCGATCAGTCGGGATGATTTGTACCAAAAACTCAAAGATAAAGGCATCTTTGCACGCCGCTACTTCTATCCATTGATCTCGGATTTCCCCATGTACCGAGGGCTGCCGTCAGCGCATCGTGAAAACATTCCAGTAGCGACAGATGCTGCATTTAAGGTGTTATGTTTGCCGATTTACCCTGAGCTCCAGCAAGATGAGCAGGAACGTATAATTAATTTAATTCGGACAAACTGATTATGGCGATACTGAGCCGTAAAGCGCTAGAGTGCATGGGATTTGCTTTCGTGGGAAAAAACGTTTTTATTTCTGATAAAGCCTCCTTTTATAACTGCGCCAACATCACACTTGGTAATAACGTGCGAATTGACGATTTCTGTGTACTTTCTGCGGGGGACGGCGGTATCACCATTGGCAACCATGTTCATGTTGCAGTGTATGCTTCTCTGATAGGTGCGGGAAGGATTACCCTCTCCGATTTTTGCAATATTTCCTCTCGGGTTTCCATTTACTCCAGTAGCGATGATTATTCCGGTGCTGCAATGACTAATCCGATGATTCCGGCCCGATATACCTGTGTAACTCACGCTGAAGTATTTGTTGGTCGACATGTCATTATTGGAAGCGGAAGCCTTATTCTTCCTGGTGTGGCATTAGAAGAAGGAGTGGCAATCGGTGCTCTCAGCTTAGTCAAGAAAAACTGCAGGGCTTTTGGTGTTTACGCCGGAGCCCCTGCGAAATTAATCAAAGAACGTAAGCGTGATCTCCTTGATCTGGAAAAAGAATTTTTATCTGGAACTGGTCAATAACACCAATTATGTCGCTCAAAAAAAACATCCTCGCGAACTATCTTAGCCAGATCTATGTCACGCTAATTGGTATCGTTATGGTACCGATGTACATCAATTACATGGGAACGGAAGCTTATGGCCTAGTCGGATTTTTTGCCATGTTGCAAGTTTGGTTTGGGCTTCTTGATATGGGACTGACACTAACTTTAACAAGGGAAACTGCACGTTTTAGAGGTGGAGCCTTGGATATACTGGCTTACCGAAGCTTGGTCCGAGCATTGGAGGTGGTTTTTATATGTGTAGGCATTGTTGGTGGCGTACTTCTATTCTTGAATTCAGAAAGGATCGCATCTTCTTGGTTGAATATTCAGCATCTGGACTTGGCAACGGTTATATTTGCTGTGCAAATGATGGCCATTGCAATCGTCTTGAGATGGATATCGGGCCTATATAGAGGGTGCATCTCTGGTGCCGAGGATTTTCGTTGGCTAGGTGCATTTAATGCTGTTATGGCTTCATTACGTTTTTTGGGTGTACTGCCTGTAATGATATGGTTAGGGGGCGAGCCTCCTATCTTTTTTGAATACCAATGTTTGATAGGCCTTATTGAACTCAGCTGCCTATTCGCTAAGGCGTATCGTTTAATGCCCGCTTTACCGAATAATATTCGGCTGGGGTGGTCTTTGAAATCCCTAATTTCCTCAGTTCGACCCTCGTTTCAGTTCTCAATGGGTATTTCGTTTGCAGCATTTGTCTGGGTGATGATGACGCAAGTGGACAAGCTACTATTGTCGAAGATGTTATCACTGGCCGATTACGGCATTTTTACACTTACCGTATTGGTTGCGAGTGGGGTGACCATGATAAGTGGCCCGCTGAGTAGCGCCTTACTTCCAAGAATGGCCAAGCTTCATGCTCAAGGCCATGATGATAAACTAATTCTTTTATACAGAAAGATGACTCGAGCAGTGGTTGTAATGGTAGCCCCTGCCAGCTTTCTGCTTGCCATGTTTTCAAAGAAGATCTTGTTCGCATGGACGGGAAGCCTCCTCATCGCCGACCAAGGCGGCTCTGTGCTTAGCTTCTACGCCCTGGGCAATGGTATTTTGGCAGTATCCGCTTTCCCTTATTATTTACAGTATGCGAAAGGTAATTTGAGATTGCACTTAATAGGAAGCGGATTGTTTTTGATTGTTTTTGTGTCCATTTTGATTTTTGCAACGCAGACCTATGGTGTGATTGGTGCCGGGTATGCCTGGCTTACTGCGAATATTGCTTACTTGTTGCTATGGACTCCATTTATCCATAAGCGATTTGCAAAAGGGCAGCATATCCAGTGGCTAATTCACGATATTGCTGGCTCTTCAATAAATAGTGTGTTGGCTCTGTTTATCTTCTCATGGTTAATGTCTTGGGCAGATGTATGGCCTAGTGAGCGTATCACGCTAATATTTTTGTTCATTGTTGTTGGCGCTCTGGCAATTACTGTTGCTTTATTGAGTCAAGTTTATTTTAGGGCGTTATTAAAAGAATGGTTAATGATCAAAGTCCTTCATTGCTCAAAGGAGAACAAATGAGCTTCCCGAAAATTTCTGTTTGTATCCCAACATATAATCACGAAAGCTACATTCGAGATTGTATTGCCAGCGTAATTCAGCAGGATGTTACCGCTGAAATTGAAATACTTGTTGGCGATGATCAATCCACAGATAAAACAACTTCAATCATTGAAGAGTTAGTTAGAAAATATAATGGACGGATACGTCACATCTATCGTAAAAATAATTTGGGGCCATTTGAAAATCTAAAATCACTGGTACGTGAGGCGCAAGGAAATTTTATTGCACACCTTGACGGTGATGACTATTGGCAGCCAGGCAAGCTTGAGGCGCAATTGAAATTCTTGGTGGAAAATCAAGATTGCGTTGCTTGCTATACGAATACTTGGGTTGTCTACGATAACTTAAGCCCATTGGGTGTTTTCAATAATAAGTTGCCGAGCAAGTTTGATTTACGTTTCTTGTTGAAAAAAGGCAACTTCTTGAACCATAGCTCAATCTTTTACCGTGCAGAGCACAAAGATTGTGTTCTTAATTGCCCCGAATCGTTTATCGATTACCGTGTACATATTGGCTTGGCAATGCGCGGAATGCTCGGGTATCTCAATCCTGCTTATGTAACGTACCGTCACGCCTCGTCACAATCTATGATTCAGCAATCCAATGAAAAAGTTCGAATACTGTACTTTGATGCGTTGTTATACGCATTTAAAAATAACGATCTTGCAGATGTATATGAGGCTGCATTTGGAGACTTCACGGCGCGAATTGTAAAAGACGGCGTCTCAATGCTTAGCCTCTCCTTTCTAGTTTTCTGGTTCAAAAAGCTAAGAAAAGACTTGGAAAGTGCTAGGGCTAGGATTTTCTTGCGGGGATTTTCCCGTGGTTTTGTAAAAATTTTTATCGCCGTTTTGCGAAGAATTAGCTTGCTGTTAAAAATGAATGGAGGATTACAGGTTGCAAATGAAAGATAGTCTTTTAAGCGAATATACGTCTGACTTTCCTAATCGCATTATGTCTTTTGCTCTGAGAAAATTAGGGGGCATTATTCCTATTGGTTCACATTATTGCTGTTATTGCGAGAAAAAATCACTTTTCTTTATGTCATATAAAGGTGGAACAAAAGGACTGCCACCTTTGATGAGAGTGCTAGACGTTATCGGTAGTGATGTAGATAACCATCTCTGTCCAAAATGTCAAAGTCATGATCGAGAGCGGCATTTAAAGCTCTATTTCGACACACTGGGGCTTCAGAAAAATATTTCTCAAAATAGCGTTTTGCACTTTGCGCCGGAACGCTGGTTTTCAAAATATGTTCAAGCTTCCCAACCTTCAATCTACATAAAGGCAGATTTGTATCCAAATTCCTCGGATATTCAACAGGTAGACATGCTAGAAACTGGATTTAAAGATGGTGAGTTTGATCTGGTCATCGCCAATCATGTACTAGAGCATGTGAACGATATTGGCAAAGCTTTAACGGAGCTTCACCGTGTGTTAAAAACCGGAGGGGTAGCGCTCTTTCAAACGCCGTATAGTAATGTACTCCACTCTACCTTTGACGACGAGGGCATTGTAACTACTGAAGCGCGTTTGCAAGCATTTGGTCAGGAAGATCACGTACGTCTTTTTGGCAGAGATATTTTTAGTTTTATTGAATCTTTTGGATTCAAGAGCCGGGTAGTATCGCATCAGGAAGCGCTAGCTGAATTTGACGCTACCTACCATGGGGTAAATTTGCACGAACCATTGTTTTTATTTGAGCGATTGGAACAACTCCGTCCGCAAAACAACAGCTAGGTATAAATCAATTGAGCGCCATAATTGATTATATTGTGCATATTTACGAAGAGATAAAAATCGCATGAATGTAGATATTGTCATTGTCAACTGGAATGCAGGGCACCAGTTAAGAGATTGCATTTCATCTATCCGTGATTTACATGGAGATGTCCTCACAAGGATTGTCGTTGTTGATAATGCGTCTTCAGATGACTCCCTGAATGGCATAGAATTTTTAGGCATACCGGTAACGATTATTCGTAATGAATCAAACTTCGGGTTCGCCGCCGCCTGCAATCAAGGAGCGGCAATTGCTACGATGCCCTATCTGTTATTCCTTAACCCAGATACCCGTTTATACGAAAACTCACTAGATACGCCGTTATCGTTCATGGCTAATCCTGAAAATGCCAAAATAGGCATTTGCGGAATTCAATTGATCAATGAATCAGGTCAGGTTGATCGCAGCTGTGCCAGATTCCCGACGCCACTGATTTTTCTTTTGCAGTCTGTTGGTTTGAATAAATTGCCAGGGTTGCGCAGATTTTCTTTACATAGAACTGATTGGGATCATGCGACAACGCGAACGGTTGATCATGTGATAGGCGCATTTTTTCTAGTTAGACGATCGCTGTTTGAGCAATTACAGGGGTTTGATGAAAGATTTTTCGTCTATCTGGAAGACTTGGATTTCTCTCGACGTGCTCACTTAAATGGCTGGCAAAGCGTTTACTTAACTAGGGCCCAAGCTTTTCATGCTGGCGGCGGTACGTCTAAACAGGTTAAAGCAGCACGGCTGTTCTATTCAATACGCAGTCGCCTGCTTTATGGGTTTAAACATTTTTCGCCTGCCGCTGCTTGGGCAGTACTTGCAGTAACCATTTTGCTAGAACCGATTTCTCGGATAGTTTTTTCCGTCGTTCGCGCAAACTGGCGTGATGCTTTTTATACTCTCCAAGGTTATAGGATGTTGTTACAAGCCCTGCCATCAACTCTTCGCACCGCCATTCGGAAGAATTGAATGCCACAGCTGAATCGAAAGCTTTTAATCCTAAGCCGTTATGCTCGCCTTGGCGCAAGCAGTCGGCTACGTATTTATCAATTTATTTCATTTCTGGAAAACTCCGAATTTCAGATCGACGTCGAGCCGCTGCTTGATGATAAATACATCATCAATTTATATGCGGGCAGGCGTAAGCGCTTATTGGATATTGTTAAAACATATTGCAAACGGTTGCTAACTATAAAAAAATCAGCACGATTTGATGTTGTCTGGGTCGAAAAAGAGCTTTTGCCATGGCTTCCGGCGTGGCTTGAACTGAGTTTATTGCCCAGTCGCACAAAGCTTGTTGTAGATTATGACGATGCCATATTTCATCAATATGATCAGCATAAATCAGCCTTAGTTCGCTGGCTGCTGGGCAATAAAATCGATGCCATCATGCGCCGAGCAAATCTGGTGATTGCGGGCAATGCTTATCTTGCTGACCGAGCCCGACAAGCAGGAGCCAAATGGGTAGAAATACTCCCGACTGTCGTGGACACAACTCGTTATACGGTAGCTCCCATATTGGACCGCAAGCACATCACCATAGGCTGGATAGGCTCCCCAGCTACTGCGCATTATTTACAGCAAATCGCTCCGGCTTTGCGAGAAATCGGAAAGATTAAGAACGTAAAATTGGTGGCCGTCGGCGCGAATGCTAATCAGATTGATGGATTACCCGTTACAGTTATCAAATGGACCGAAGCAAGCGAAGTACAAGAGATCCAAAATTTTGATATTGGCATTATGCCGTTACCTGACGAGCCATTCGCACGCGGTAAATGCGGCTATAAACTTATCCAATGTATGGCTTGCGGAGTACCTGTTGTTGCGTCGCCGATTGGCGCAAATGCGGAAATTGTTCGCGATGGCATAGAAGGTTTTTGGGCTTCATCTCAAGCCGACTGGGTTTCCGTGTTGACTCAATTAATTGATGATTCTTCATTGAGAACAAACATGGGGACAGCCGGACGTGAGCGGGTGGAGAATGCTTATTCTCTGAATGTTTCTGCAAGCAAATTGGAAAGCTTGCTGCGTTCAGTAACAAAAAGTTGAATGACGCCGAGACTCGTCCAACGCTTTACTGAATAAAATTCGTAAGATGTGCCTTATATCATCGGCACATCAATCGCGAACGATGCGTTAAAAGAATGGCTTAGGGAGCATACTGAGTCTGTTTAACCTCTACGTCCCCCCGATGAATCAAACTAACAGAAGGACTAATTTATGCCGACTATAGCCATTTTTTACGGTATCCGTATCATGATGTATTTTTTCGATACCGGAAAACACAATATGCCCCATATCCACGCCGAATATCAGGATGACGAGGCAGTGTTTTCAATTTTAGATGGCGAGATTATGTCGGGTAGCTTGCCGCGTAAACAAATGCGTTTAGTACAGGCTTGGATTGAGCTGTATCAGGAATCACTCATGGTGGACTGGAAATTAGCCGTATCGGGAGAAGAGCCGTTACGCATTGAGCCTTTAAGATAGGAAGTATTTATGAAGTTAATTAATGTAGAGCCTAAAGATAACTATGTCTTGAGGGTTTATTTGGATGATGATTCTGTCGTAGATTTTGATGTAAGGGCGGAGTTGGAGAGAATACCTTGTTATAAATCACTTTATGATCAGGCTTTATTTAAAGCAGTTAAATTCAAAAATAAACGCATCTATTGGGACGATCAGTGTGATTTTCATTTGGATCAAATTCTGGATCGTGGCCATCCGGTAAATCACGCATAAAATTAATAAGAAAGCGCATGAATTAACTTGCACATCTGACGCACTCTCCCACCGAACATAGGTATCTACCAACTTTTGCGGTATGTTAGGGAAGCGCTGAATAAATTGATTTCACTCATGGTTCGATAAGCTCATCACGCACGAAATCAATAAGTTACCGTTCATCCTGAGCTTGTCGAAGGATTTAATCAGCACTTCCTTAGGCAACACTCGACGTAAAGATTTACTGGAATGGCTTGAGCGATTATTACAGCTCATTGAAGAAAAACTTGCATCAGGGGAATTGTTGCTGGAACTCATATAAACCAAAAACGGGGACGCTTCCCTAGCTTTTAGTGTGTAACGCGGATAAAATTAAGCATCATTTGATGATGTTTTTGATGATTTTACGGAGGCTTTATGCGTACCACTCTTAATCTGGATGACGAATTACTGGCGCAAGCTCAACAACTAAGCGGCTTAACTGAACGTACCCAGTTGATACGTGAAGCCTTACTGGCGCTGATACAACGTGAGAGTGCACGCCGTCTGGCGCAGTTGGGCGGATCCCAGTCAGCGTTGCAGCCGATTCCGCGACGCCAGGATATTTCTTCATGATCTTGGTCGATACTTCAGTGTGGATAGACCATCTGCGTCAAGGCGATAATCAGTTAGTAGCCGCTTTATTGGCCGGACAAGTACTGATACATTTCTGGGTGGTGGGAGAATTGGCATGTGGCACACTGAAAGACCGTACTCAAGTGCTGGATTTATTGCGGTCTTTACCATCATCTCCTGTGGCGGCTGAAAATGAGGTGCTGTTTTTTATCGAGCAACATGCTTTGATGGGGCGCGGCATTGGCTATGTGGACGTACATTTGCTGGCGTCTGCACGATTGGCGGGAGCACGCCTTTGGACACGCGACAAGCGACTCGCTGCCGTTGCCAATGCGCTTGATATGGTCTATACGGAAACCCTGCACTAAATACAGCGCCCGTTCTCAAGAACCGTCTTTACGGTTCGACGGTCGGAGGTGTGAGCCTTTTCTGCCACTATCAAACAACTTTCACGGCAAAAGCCAACATCAACTTCAAAAAAATATTGCATGCCATGCGCTTAACTGACCTTGAAAGACAAGTCATTCAACAAAAAGTCCTGCAAATATTGGGGACAGCCGCACGCGTCTTTTTATTTGGTTCAAGGCTGGATGACCACGCTAAAGGCGGGGACATAGATCTGTTAATTGAAGTAACCGAACCCGTCAATAATCCCGCAGAATTAGCCGCTAAAATTAGTGCTCAGATCATGCGCGCTTTGAATGGCCGTAAAGTGGACGTGTTAATCTCTGCACCCAATTTAACGAGACTACCCATTCACCAAATCGCTGCACAGCAAGGTATTTGTCTATGAATAAAAACCTCGTGGAACGTTTAGCTTTCTTGCAAAGAGTAGTTACAAAAGAAATAAAACACCTTAATTACTCATCCATGCAGGTTTTTAAAGAGCCTTTAACTATTGAGCGTGTAGCTTCGTTAGCGACAGATGAAGACCTGGCTGAAAAAGTAGAAGCGTTTACCAGCCGGTTTAGCCGGCTTCAGGACACCGTAGGAGACAAACTTCTGCCAGCTTGGTTAAATGCACTCGGCGAGCAAACAGGAGCTGCCATTGACAACCTAGATAAAGCGGAAAAATTAGGCGTATTAGCCTCAGCCGACCAATGGTTAGAAATCAGGCAACTCAGAAATCAAATATACATAGAAGCCATTGAAGTGTTAACCAATGCGCTCCAAGCCGCGCATGTTTATCAACAAGAATTGATTAATCTGGCGCAAGCTATACTAAATGACGTTAACAATAGAAACCTTATAAGCTAAGTAGCAAGATCATGCGCTTAACACCCTTTCAGATTAAAACTATTTGCGAAAGCACCAAAAAAAACTTTGGCGAAAGCTCGCATGTCTGGTTATTTGGCTCGCGGGTTAACGACACAGCCAAAGGTGGCGACATTGATTTGTATGTCGAGCTGCAAACTCAAAATGTCTCGGATGTCATTGACGCCAAATTGCGGTTTCTTTGTGAGTTACATAAAAAACTTGGCGAACAAAAGATTGATGTTGTCTTACGCAGACCCGATAGTCCAAATGACTTGCCAATCTATCAAATCGCTAAACAAACCGGGATATTGCTGCAATGACAAACGCAATCACTGAAGTTATAAAAATCTGCGATCGCCATGCTGAGCGTTTAAGCTGGGCAATGGCACAATTGCAGAACCACTTGCCTTTTTCAGAACTCACCTTAACCCAATTGAGTGATATTGAACTTGCCGTGCTAGATCAATTTGCAACTCGCTTTGGCAAATTACAAGATTTGATCGGCACTAAACTGTTCCCCGCCGTATTAGAGCTCACTAAAGAACCAGGTGAATTAAAGGCGTTTATTGATATTCTCTACCGCCTCGAAAAAATAGGCGCTATACCGTCTGCTGACGAGTGGTTATTAATGCGAGAAGTCCGTAACAGTTTTTCACATGACTATCCAGACGATCCCAAATTGCAAGCAGCTATGTTGAATAAGTCCTATGAACTGGCATCACAACTTATCGCAATATTTTTGGGCATTAAATCCTTTATCGAACCTTATCTTTCTTAGATTCAATACAAACTGGCACCTCAAGAAACCCGTCCAGGCACGGCTTTTTACTCTTTACCTATAGAAACTCTGCATGAACAACAAACCAAAACTTCTCTATTTTGTAACCGAAGACTGGTTTTTTTGTTCCCATTTTCTTGATAGGGCAGTTGCTGCGCAACAAGCCGGCTTTCAAGTATCAGTATTAACTCGTGTAAATAGACACGGCCAAACCATTTTAGACAATGGCATTAACCTTATCCCCCTTGCGCTTGAACGATCCAAAATAAATCCATTGCGTGAAATCTCTCTTATTAAAAGCCTTGCTTCCCTTTATCTTCGAGAGCATCCGCATATAGTTCACCACGTTGCTCTGAAACCCATACTTTACGGAAGCCTCGCCGCCAAAATCGCAGGTATACGTGCAATTGTGAATGCTCCTGTTGGTATGGGCTACGTTTTTAGTTCTAAACAATTAAAAGCTCGACTTCTTAAGCCATTGGTTTTATTGGCCTATAGATTATTGTTAAACCCTTTCAATAGTGTGGCGGTATTTGAGAACCCAGATGATCTAACCTATTTCGAAAAATTGGGAATTGTTAAGTATTCCCGTTTAATTCGTGGAGCGGGGGTCAACACGCTGCAGTTTGGATCTTCAAATGAACCAAATGAAGTTCCGGTTGTTTTACTGGCGGCAAGGATGCTTTGGGACAAAGGCGTTGGTGAATTTGTGGAAGCCGCTAAAATTTTACAACAGCAATCCATCAGCGCTCGTTTTGTCCTGGTAGGCGCCCCAGACAAAGAAAATCCAGAATCCATTAATCAATCCCAACTGCTTGAATGGCAAGATGCAGGCATTATCGAATGGTGGGGCCAACACGAAGATATGCCGCAAGTATTCGTGCAAGCGCATATTGTTTGCCTACCGTCTTATCGGGAAGGTTTACCCAAGGTATTAATTGAAGCAGCCGCTTGCGGCCGCCCCATTGTCGCTACGGATGTGCCTGGCTGCAGGGAGATTGTTCGACATAATGAAAATGGGCTCCTGATCCCCGCTAAAGACCCACAGGCATTGGCCGTGGCATTAAACCGTTTACTGAATGACGCAGAGTTGCGCGAAAGCATGGGTAAGCGAGGTCGAGCGATGGTGGAAGCAGAGTTTTCCACCGAATACGTGGTTGAACAAACCTTACAACTTTATAAGGAGTTACTCGAAAGATGAGAATCTTGGTTACCGGTGCCAACGGTTTCGTCGGCCGCGCACTTTGCAAGGCATTACATCAATCGAGCTATCAGGTTCGAACCGCAACACGGACCGCAAATAAACATCAGACAAGCCCTGATCAGTTCCTCGTTGGAGATATAGTTGCCACAACACAGTGGGAACAAACGTTGCAGGACATCAATGTAGTCATTCATCTAGCGGCACGGGTACATGTAATGAATGACAAGTCCGTTGATCCTCTGTCAGAATTTCGTAAAGTTAATGTTGACGGCACACTAAATCTGGCACGACAGGCCGCCATGGCTGGTGTAAAACGCTTTATTTTTATTAGCTCAATTAAGGTGAATGGCGAAAGCACCGCTGCTAACCACCCGTTTAGCGCTGACGACATACCCGCCCCCGCTGATGCTTATGGTATTTCCAAACGAGAAGCCGAAGATGCGTTGCGCTTGTTAGCCGATGAAACAGGATTGGAAGTAGTCATTATTCGGCCGCCGCTGGTGTATGGCCCCGGGGTAAAAGCTAATTTCCTCAGTATGATGCGCTGGTTGCACAAGGGCTTACCGCTACCACTTGGCAACATCGACAACAAACGCAGCCTGGTTGCTTTGGATAATCTGGTAGATTTGATCGTCACTTGCGTTGATCATCCGGCGGCGGCCAATCAAACATTTTTAGTATCCGATGATGAAGATCTTTCCACTAGCGACTTATTACGTCGCATGGCAAAGGCCTTAGGAAAAACTGCCTGGTTATCGCTCTTTCCTGGCTGGCTCCTAACCACAATTGCAGGCTTGATAGGTAAAAAATCAGTAGCACAAAGGCTTTGCGACTCACTGCAAGTCGATATTACCAAAACCCGCCAAGTGTTAAACTGGACGCCGCAGATCAATGTAGATGAAGGTTTGCGCCGCGTAGCTCAAAAATATTTAGCTGACCGCATTAATTAAAGCGCACAAAAAAATGCGCAAAGTGCGTATTTTTATTGTGCGCTCCCCAATGTTTAATAACAGCAACAGTAAGTTCTCACTCGAATAAATGAATAATGCATGGTTTTTTCTCCTCGCGGGCTTAGGGTCTTGGGCTCTCACCGGTTTTTTACGGCGCTATGCTCTCGCCAAAAGTTTAATCGACATCCCTAACGCTCGTAGTTCCCACACCATCCCTACCCCACGCGGCGGTGGGCTTGCGATTGTGATTGTTTTCCTGATTGGCCTGCCGATACTGTGGGCCAATCAGGCAATTTCTTGGCAATCCATGTCGAGCTTGTTAGGTGCCGGTATCAGTGTCGCCCTAATAGGGTTTCTGGATGACCATGGCCATATTCCAGCACGTTGGCGATTATTGGCACATTTTTGTGCCGCCGCCTGGGGATTGTTTTGGTTGGGCGGCATGCCGCCGCTGGTGGTTTTTGGTCAACCTGTCGATTTGAGCTGGTTGGGCAATGTTCTGGGTGCGATTTATTTAGTCTGGTTGCTCAATCTTTATAATTTTATGGATGGCATTGACGGTTTGGCCAGCATCAAGGCAGTCTCTGTGTGCTTAGGTGGGATTTTGTTGATGCAGTTAACTGGACACGCCAATGAATGGCCCACGCTGTTGTTACTAGGTGTCGCCGTGACAGGTTTTTTAGTGTGGAACTTTCCACCCGCAAAAATTTTTATGGGTGATGCCGGCAGTGGGTTTTTAGGGTTAATACTCGGGTTGTTTTCAATTCAGGCAACGTGGGTTGCACCGCAGTTTTTTTGGAGTTGGTTAATTTTGCTGGGCGTGTTTATTGTCGATGCCACTTGGACATTAACGCGACGTTTTTTTCGCGGCGAAAAAATCTACGAAGCGCACCGCAGCCACGGTTATCAATTTGCCTCGCGCTCATGGGGCCATAAAGCGGTATCGCTGGCAGTTGCCTTGATCAATTTAGTTTGGCTGATACCCATTGCGTTATGGGTTGGATTGGGGCGGTTAGAGGGAATATTAGGTTTGGCGTTAGCGTATTTACCGCTAGCACTGTTGGCCGACAAATTTCAGGCGGGGGCAAAAGAACAATGATGCAAGCTCGTTTAGCGCATTGGTTTATCGGACTTTCCCGACGTAAAAAGGCATTTATTTTAATCAGTGCCGATGTTTGTTTCGCCGTGTTTGCGCTCTGGGCGGCATTCGCGTTGCGTTGGGGCGAATGGTATTCACCTAAACAAGATGAATGGCTGTTATTTGCAGCAGCGCCAATGTTGACAGTGCCGGTGTTTATTCGCTTCGGCTTATATCGCGCCATTATCCGCTATATAGAAATTAGGGCGTTGTGGACCATCATCCAGGCGGTGAGTATTTACGCGCTGCTGTTTGGTTTTGTGTTGCATGAATCGGGCATTCTGGGGGTGCCGCGCACAGTGTTGCCGCTCAATTGGTTGAATATGATGCTATTGGTGGGCGGTAGCCGTTTTGTCGCGCGCTGGTGGCTGGGTGAAACTTACTTCCGCCTCGGTGGCGGGCGCAGTTCAACTGATCATCGTAAAAAGAACGTCTTAATTTATGGTGCCGGTAGCGCTGGCGTGCAACTGGCTTCCGCGTTGACACATGGCCGCGAGTTTCGGCCCGTTGCCTTTATTGATGACGAAATGTCATTACATAAGCGCAAAATCAATGGTTTAAAAATTTACGCGCCACAGTCGCTAGCTTACTTGATCGACAAGTATCAGGTGTCCGACGTGCTTTTGGCGATCCCTTCCATTACTCGAGCTAGACGTAGCGAATTGATTCGTCGATTAGAAAGCTATGCAGTGCATGTGATGTCTATGCCAGGTTTGGCCGATATTGCCCAAGGTAAAGTCACTTTTGATACGCTGCAGGAAGTAGATATTGCCGATTTGTTAGGCCGCGATCCAGTCGCCCCCGATGTCGCATTACTGCGGGCTAACGTCACCGGTAAAGTAGTGATGGTAACAGGTGCCGGGGGGTCAATCGGTTCTGAACTTTGTCGGCAGTTAGTCGCGCTGCAACCCAGCGTATTAGTTCTGTTTGAGTTAACTGAATTTGCACTTTATGCAATAGAAAAAGAATTGCAGTTACTGCTAAGCCGAATAACACCAGATAAACAAGTTGAGATTATCCCTGTGTTAGGCTCTGTCACTCATGCCAAACGGATTGCCAGCGTCTGCCAAGCGTTTAAAGTACAAACTATTTACCATGCGGCCGCGTATAAACATGTACCGATGGTTGAAAAAAATCCCGGCGAAGCTATCTGGAACAACATTTTTGGCACTCTGCGTACCGCCCAAGCGGCAATCAACTCTGATGTTGAAACTTTTGTACTCATTTCGACCGACAAAGCCGTTAGACCAACCAATACCATGGGTGCCAGCAAGCGTGTCGCCGAATTGATCTTGCAGGCGCTAAGTTTAACGGCTAACCAGCATCAAACTCGTTTTACCATGGTCAGGTTTGGCAATGTCTTGGGCTCTTCCGGCTCTGTCGTACCGCTATTCAGGGAGCAAATCGCTCGCGGTGGGCCAGTCACTGTGACGGATCCCAACATCATTCGTTATTTCATGACTATCCCCGAAGCCGCACAATTGGTGATTCAGGCTGGTGCCATGGGGCAAGGTGGCGATGTATTTGTACTGGATATGGGGGAACCAATCCGCATTCTGGACTTAGCCCAACGCATGATTCGTTTAAGTGGCTTACAAATTAAAGATGAGCTGCACCCGACGGGAGATTGTGAAATTTCTTTCACGGGTCTACGCCCCGGTGAAAAACTTTATGAAGAACTATTAATTGGCGACGATGTATCAGCCACCAGCCATAGTCGAATTTTGCGTGCCGAAGAGCATGTCATTTCTTGGCCGGAATTGACAACCATTTTGACCGCATTAGAAAGCGCCACTCAAGCAAATGATTTTGATCAGGTAAGGTTGCTGTTAAAGCAGGCGGTATCAGGATTTGTACCGCAATGCGGCATTGAAGATGTGGTGTGGAAACAAACACATAAGGAAAACAAGGTCTAGCTTAGCGCCAGACAAAAAAAACCTCCCAATGCCTTTAATAACAGTGAGAGGTAAGGTCAAGCAGAGTATTTGGAGGAGTCTGCTTGTAGGTACAACACCAGGAGGTTGTTCAAACTGAGGAATTAGTTGTCTAACTTGGTTCTCATCGCGATATTGCTGTAAATAGCCGCACTGGCAAACAATACGGTTGAAAAAATAAATTGCCCGGAGATAAAGCTCCACATGCCGACAACAAATAATAAGCCGATAAGAATATCTTTACTGAAATCGTTCATAGTTAATGCCCTAATAAAGTGTTTAAAAATGCGTACAGTAAATGCGTACGTCAGTTAGTAAGTAGATTTATGTTGGTGTCTAATATATAGATATATTGACAATCCACAAGTCACAGGGTAGCAAACTGATTGTTTCTTTTTTGGAAATAGTTAACAATGTCAATGTTTTTTGATTTCTTCATCATAATTTCTTAAAGTGTTATTACCCTGCAGCCTCGTAAAATTCATAACTAAATGTATTTTATGAATTTTTTGTGACATCTTGATGACACTATCAAGCCCAAAAACAAGCCTAATATCGCTAATAACGATTTTTATCGGCAACTATTGATTCATGTGAGGTTCAGATGGATAAGCTAACAAGTATGAATGTGTTCGTTCGTGTTGCCAAAGCAGGCAGTTTTGCCAAAGGCGCACGCGATTTAGATATTTCCAGAGCAATGGCGACCAAACACATCATGCAGCTTGAAGGCGTTTTGGGCACCCGCCTGTTCAATCGCACCACCCGAAGCTTAAGCCTGACCGACGTTGGCGCTTCCTATCTTGAGCGCTGCCAGCAAGTGCTGGCTGATGTTGAGGAAATGGAGGCAGCAGTCACCCATTTGCAATCCGAACCTCGGGGCGTGTTAAGAATCAGCGCACCACCTATCATCGGCGCTACGCACATTGCCAGGGCAGTAGCCGAGTTTTTGAAAATACACACTGACTTAACTGTAGAAATGATTCTGCAAAGCAGCATGGGAGATTTAGTCGACGGCGGTATTGATATTGCCATTTGCCTGGGCAATCTTGAAGACACCAGCATGGTTGCCCGCAAGCTAGCCACTTCAGAATTGGTTGTTTGCGCTTCCCCGGACTATCTTGCCCAACACGGCACCCCACAAATTCCGGAAGATTTAGAGCATCACAGCTGCCTGGTCAACTGGGCTAGTGTGCCGAGAGATAAATGGCTATTTAGAGGCGAGGCTGGTTACACCGGCGTCAATGTCACCGGCCGCATGCAGGCCAATGTCTACGACCCCATCCGAATCGCGGCTATCAACGGCTTAGGACTGGTCATGGTGCCAATCTATATAGTTGATCAAGACCTTAAGAAAGGTAAATTGACTGCGGTATTAGAAAATTATCAATTGCCGCCGCTGGATATACACGCAGTTTATCCACACCGTAAATACCTGTCTGCCAAAGTACGACGATTTTTGGATTTTTTACATGAATGGCTCCAAGGCCGCGTAAGTACTCCGGGCACCGAATAATAACTACCCGATCTATCGCAGTGCCCTATCCGGACTATCAAAGTGATCCCCCGAAAAATCATCCATATTGATATGGATGCATTTTTTGCGGCGGTAGAGCAGCGTGATTTCCCGCAATACCGCAATAAACCGCTCATCGTCGGCGGGGAACCTAATTCCCGAGGTGTGGTTGCCACCTGCAGTTACGAAGCGCGACGTTACGGCATTCATTCCGCGATGTCATCAGCGCAAGCCTATCGATTATGCCCGCACGCAATTTTCGTAAAACCCCGCTTTGAGGCTTACCGTGCGGCGTCAACGATCATCCGCAGCATCTTTGCCGAATACACTGAGGTATTTGAACCGTTGTCGTTAGACGAAGCTTATTTGGACGTGAGCGCAGCCACCTTGCACAAAGGCTCGGCAACCTTAATCGCGCAAGCTATCAAAGCACAAATCAAACAACAAACCGAATTGACAGCCTCGGCGGGAATTTCTTACAACAAATTTCTCGCCAAAATTGCCTCTGACATTAACAAACCGGACGGGCTTTACCTGATCACACCCGAACATGGCGCTGAATTTATCGAACAGTTAGCCATCGAGAAATTTCATGGTGTCGGCAAAGCCACCGCAGCGAAAATGCATGATCTTGGCATTAAAACCGGCAAGGACTTAAGCGCGTTCTCGTTGCTTCATTTGCAACAGCATTTCGGCAAGTCCGGCCTGCATTATTACAACATTGCCAGAGGCATCGATAATCGCCCTGTCAATCGACATCGCGATACAAAATCAGTCGGCGTAGAAGTTACTTTTGACCAAGACATCACCGGCAAAGCAGAAGCCATCGCGCAATTACAAGGTTTGCTAATTAAGGCTATCGGCCGGGCCTTGGAAAAACAGTTATCTGCACGAACACTCACTGTAAAAATCAAATATCACGATTTTGTACAAATCACCCGCAGCCGAACGCTACCGATGAGTGTCACCGATGCCGCCGGGATGGCTTTCATTTTGGAAGATTTATTGAAAAATACTGACATTGGTAGACGCCCAGCACGTTTACTGGGCGTTACACTCTCATCTTTGGCGACCGGTTCAGCCGCAGGTTTTCAGCAACTGGATTTGTTTATTGATTATTAATCGTCTAATTCAGAGTCGTCTTCCGGCTCGTCGTCAGCCTCATCCAGACCGTCATCCAAGTCATCATCATCGATAAATAACGTTTTTAAATAACGATATAACAAGCGCGACGACTTTGGCGGTTTGGCCGCTTGCAATTCTTTTTGCGCATTACGCACTAACTGCCTTAACTGTTGTCGGTCGGCATGTGGATGCTCATCTAGCAACGCCGCCAGGGCATTATCACCTTCAGCAATCAACCTATCCCGCCACCGCTCGACAATATGATGTTCTCTGACCGCATGAGCGCTCTGGTTTTTAAGCCTGGACAGTTTTTCCAAAATCGGCTCAACGTCAATTTTATGCAATTGTCCGGCAAGATATTTAAGCAGGCGTTTACGAGCACCTGTATGCCCCATGCCGGAGACTTGAATAATCCCCGTACGAATATTTTCGGGCAACTCAAAACTGTTGATAGTTGCCAACGATAACGCTGAAATTTCCTCAGCCAACTGAAACAACGCCGCTATTTCTTTTTTTATGCGTGTCTTGTTTGGACGGATTGCGTAATACTCAACGCCCTCCTCCATCTCTTCGACATCGTATTCTTCGATCATCTTATTTAAACCATTGCTATTAAAAAAATCACCAGTACCACCACTAACGCGAGCGGAATCAACACCCCAACCCAATCTTGCGGCGCCTGTCTACTGCGCGCTATAGCCGCTTTAATACCTGGGCTCATCCAAAAAACAAACAGTAACGCCAAGGCACCTATTAACAGATTTTCCCAGGTAGACATAGCCGCACATCCCCGTTTGTAAATAGCAACTACTTTACCATAAGGGCTTTTGACTAATTCTACTTTGTCAGATTACAAACAATGCCGAAATAACAACCCGTTGCAACGATCAAACTAATCGGCCGAATTCTCAAATCCATACTTGAAATGTGCACGTTTTAATCTAGGGTTAATGTAGTCTTCAACTTACCTTTCAATATTGAGCACCAAAATGACCGACAACGGTAATTCCGATTTCCCTACATTTATCTTCGACTTTTCCGATCACTTAAAAATAAATAAACGGGTAAGTGTTCGTTATGCGGCTCCGTCTGCCACATTAACATTGAGAAAAATCGGGTTGCTTCAATTTGGCAATGAATTTACTGGTAAATTAGTCGACATCAGCGCAAAAGGCGCGTTAATTTCAAGCTCAGAACCCCTAGCAAAAAATAACAAAGTGGCATTAAAAATTGTCTTTGCCGATGGCACATTATTTAACCTGAAAGGCACCGTAGCACGCGATAAAGCTCCAAAGCACTACGGCATTAAGCTTGATAGTTACAGCAAAGACTTGGACGAATATTTGTTTAAGTTACTGGGAAAATCTGTTGGCTTGAATTAACCCCTCGATCAATTAAAGCCATAGAACTAAAAAATCACTCCTTGAAATGTGAGCTTTTTTAATCGCCGAGCAACTCATCACCAAAGCACACGCTTCGCGTTAACCTTTTTCCTAGTCGGCAATGCCTTGCCAAACGACCAGGTTTAAAACCCTTTTTGAAAAATCTACTGCTCTTCGTCAAGAACCATTCAACACCATCACTATTGCCAAAAACAGGTGCCCTGCTATCTCGGGAGCACCATGAACAGACTTTATTTACTGGAACTAGCCCCTCCCATCATCCAATTAGACTTAATTAGATAGTCATGACCTCTAAAACCAAAAATAACATTTTACTGGTAGACGACGATCACCTAGTCCTGGCGACGTTCGCCTTAGGCCTTAATGCAGCTGGTTATAACGTGAGTACGGCCGAATCTGTTGATGATGCAGAAGCCGTATTGGCGAGTGGTGAGCGACCTGATTTGGCCATTCTTGATGTCAATATGCCCGGTAAGAATGGTTTGGAATTGGCTGAGCGACTGCGTTCGTTTGACTATATCCCGTTCATACTGCTGACGGCCTACAGTGATCAAAAAATTGTCGAACATGCCGCCAACATAGGCGCGCTCGGCTATTTAGTAAAACCTATCGATTTCCCGCACTTAATACCGGCTATTGAAGCCGCGCTAGCCCGAGCTGCAGAGCTCCGTGGCTTAAGATCTTTCACTCAACAACTACAAACTGCACTTGATGGCGAACGTGACATCAGCATTGCCATCGGTATCATCATGGTGCAATACCGATTAAGCCGCAAAGCGGCTTTTGACTCATTACGCAACGCCGCACGTAGTCAGCGCCGCAAATTAGCAGAAGTAGCCGGAGATATTATCTGCGCACGTGAAACTCTAAATCTTAGTGATCAATAAGATATGTTTTTAACGTTCGTGTTTAAAAAGTCAGCCTCCCTATACGGAGTTAAGTTTGATAATTACAACAAAGACTTGGATGACTATTTATTTCATGCGTTTGGGAAAACAATCGCCAAATAAAACTGCAAGATTCCTATTGAGCACAAAAAAGCCCGCCATGGCATAACGCCAAGGCGGGCTTTTTTTGCATTACAGTGCCTTAGCTAGGCGTTGCTCGACATCGTAAGCTTGTCGAGCAACACACCAACTGAGCTTATTGCACGATCAACCCTCTTGCTTCAGTCTTTAGCGCTATCGCCTTTTGCAACAATACCCGGCGTTGATTTGCAAAAGTAAAACCGCGCATGGCAGCATTTTCATATTCCACAGCCTGTTTCAATTTTTCCAATGCTTTAGGAAAAGGATTAATAACGGCTTCGGTAAGCACGCGAACAGCATCATTGGTGTCAGCCAGCGCCAGCCTGATAGCTTCTTTACTGGACTCGCCATTTAAGCCAATAGCACTTTGATCCAATTGATTAGAGCTACGAATATTTTCCAAGGTATTGATCGACCTTAAGAACAACGCTACGGCAATAACTTGAGAAGAATCAAGCTTACCTTGACGATTAACAGCGCTGGATGTAAACGCACCAGGTGAGCTATTAAACGCATCCGAACTGTAATAAGACACGGTTTCTTCTAACGTGGTAACACTGTTGTTGTGGAAAAACGGCGCAGTATCTGCCGCTTCAATCAACGATGGTGTATTGAAACGATTCAAACGCGTATTTGCAGCTGGGCGCAAGCCGACTGGATTTTTGGTAGGAACCAAACTGCCATCGCTGTAACAAGTTTTATTGAATTGAGGACCGCAATCGGTTTGCTCTACCTGACCAAAACCGCCATCGTAGGCGATGGTGGGATCGGCTAGATGATGAAGCTGGTCACGCATCCGTTCGACACCAGTATCACGAGTAGGATTGCCGCCAGTTGATGAACTGATCGCCCCGGCATTGGAGTGGCAGCCATTGCAGTTGCCGGTAGTACCAAAAAGCACTTGCCCATTAACGACCGGGTTTTCTTTGGTGTTGAACAACAACAAGCCTTGTTGCACCAATGGTGACTTAAAGGTCATCGCCGCTAGATTGATTTCAGAGCTGCGTCCCAATGACAACATATAAGCTTCTAAGGCATCTAACTCATGCTCAGTAGGCAATCTAAAGTCTATGCCTTCATCGCGAGCCAAGGTTTTTGGCAAATGCTGTTTAATCGCACCTTTAGCAAAGTCTCTAAGCGCGCCGCCGTCAGGGGCGCCATCACCAGACCAACCAATGGCCTGAGGCGGCGTACCGAATGCTGCGGTAAGGTCATTTACATAATTTTCATCTTGAGTAAACTCACCTTTTGAAAAAGCTAAACCTGTCAACGGATTGATTCCAGGATTAATCGTTTTTTCGAATTTCAATGAATTCGCCAAACCTAATAAATGCGAAGCACTGCGTAATACCGGCGGTCTGTCAAAGCCATCGACATTAGCCACAAATAAGCCAAATTGACGGAGCAAATTCACATTTTCCAGCTCAGCCAACTGCGGATTATTTTCAGCAACAAATAACGGATCAGTTTTCGGCAATTTAGCAATGTAGTTTGGATCAATGGTGTGATTGTCATCTGGTCGATGGCAAGTGGAACACGTACGACCATTGCCGCCAAAGGTTTCTTTGGTAAACAGTAGTTCACCTTCAGCAATCAACTGCGTAAGTTGTTCGGGCGAAGCCGCTGCCGAACTGGCCGCAGTAGCTTGGGCCATTTTCGGCAATAAAAATTCAAACGGTGCAACGGGCTTGCTTGTCTCTGTGCCTGCTGAACCGATGCTCGCAACCGGAAAGAAATGATCGTTATAGTAAATCCGTTGCAGTAAACCCGGCGATCCGAACAACAATCCGCCTGTTGCGGGCGTTTCTCCCGCTTTGGCAATCGCTACAGCATCTAAGGTAAACCCGGCTAATTGCTCGGGATTAAGATTGGCAGTCAGTACGCGCTTGCCGCCTATCGCAGACAGGGCACCAATACGAACTGCTTTATTGGCTGACTTTTCGGCATGGTTGTCCAGTAGCCAAACGTCATAATTATCTTTAGCGGTTAAGCCGTTAACGGCTACCTGCAAATGACCATCAAACAAATTGAGCGCCGCTTGTCCGGTGGCTGTGGTTAGTTCTTTGGATAATGCTTTGGAATGATTTAAGCCAATACGAACGACTTCAGCGCCGCCCCGGCTCTCATAACTGCTTTTCCAACGGTTATATACTGCACTCAAGGCTTCTGGATCGCCATGTCCCGTAAAAGGCACGTCGGGCTGCGATGACAGGGTAACAGCCAATGCTGTTATCGTTGCCAAAGCCAAAGGTATCGTAACGCGTTTTTTCATGCTGTATTTCATAACTAATCGCTCTAGTTAACTGTTATTAATGTCCTGCTTATACTCTCCAACTTACTGGAGCCGCCGCCAACTGCCATTCACTCAGCCCGGTTTCGCAACACATCTACCAAATAAAGAACAATCCTATTCTCTATGTGGTTATTAAAAAGCAATTAGTAGACCAATTACGCACAAAAACGTCTAGGCCTTTATTTTCCTGCATTTAGCTACGTAAAATGGCTAAATATATTTCCAGACAACACTTAACTTTTAATTTAACTATGTTATTTAACACACCTAATACGGCTATATGCCTTAGAAAAATACCCAGCTTCCCAGTCATCTATTCATTTACAAACGAAACATTACTTGCTCGCCAAACATAATGCGGCGAACTGACCACATTGATAAAAACACGCTGAGTAATTAAGGCTAAGCATCTCTGCATAGCTGACGTTATTGCTTAATCATTACGAACATTTCATTGGATGTTAGAATGCAAAGATCTAGTAAAACTTAAGCTTTATGGACAGCATCTGTTTTGAATCCCCAGACTGTCTAACATCCTTAAAATCCATCTCAAAGAGGACACTATGCGGAATTTGAAGTTATTACCCGCGCTAATCGCCGCGACACTGGTTATTGCTGTCATTGTATTTGCTGCGTTTCATTTCATTTTTCTCGATCTGTTTGTGGATTTATGGTGGTACCAATCGCTCAAACTTGAGTTCTATTTTTGGCTGCGACTGCTCTATAAATTCTTTTTTTCCGGCATTGTCACTCTGGCTTTTTTTGCCATTTTCTTTTTCCATTTCTGGATAGCCTCCCGTTACCTTGGCTTAAATCCGCGCGAAGACATTGTTAATAGCTTCGAGAAAAACCGGCGCTTTCAGCAGTTTGCTGATTTATTTATGTATAGCTCGGCAAAAATCTATACGCCTATTTCTCTCGTGCTAGCAATATTTATCGCTATCCCTTTTTACAACCAATGGGAATCGACCTTATTGTATTTTTTTGGTAGCGCCTCAGGCGTTACCGAAACTGTCTATGGTAACGACATCAGCTTTTATTTGATGTCTTACCCAACCTATATATTGGTGCAAAAGGAGCTATTGACGGCTGCGATACTGGTGTTTATTAACGTCGGCATTCTGTACTGGGTAGAACATATATTCGTACCTGAGCAAAGCAAAGAATTCCCAGTGGGCGCCAAAGTCCATTTAACTATTTTGCTCGGTTTTGTCGTTGCCTTTGTCATTTGGGGCTTCATGCTGGACCGCTTTAGCCTGTTATATAACAGCTCCCACGAGCCAATATTTTACGGTCCTGGCTTTGTAGAAATCCGCTATCACTTACCACTTATCTGGCTTGGCATCATCACCTTTCTGGCGACAGCAATTACTGCTGTGTTGTTTATTTTTTCTGAAAAACACCGCGTTAAAGCACCTTTTATTATTTCAATCGCCGCTTTTTTTGGCGTAGTAGGCCTGCAAAACGTACAACTTATTCCAGATCTGATTCAAAAATATATCGTTAACCCGAATCCGGTAAAAACCGAACAATTTTTTATTAAACACAACATCGATTCCACCCTAGCGGCTTTTGATTTAAAAAACATCAAAACCATTGACTTGAAAATTAAACTTGATGCATCTCAGGATATTGAGCGCTGGAGCACGCAAAAGCATTTTGAAAATATCCCGGTATGGGATAGAGAGTTATTGCTGGACAGCTATAAACAATTGCAGGAAATCAGACCGTATTACAAAATTTTAAGCGTCGATGAAGATCGCTATTTCATTCTTGATCATCTCCGGCAAGTTAATTTGGCTGCCCGGGAAATGAATATCTCAAAATTGCCGCCGGAAGCCCAAAACTGGGAAAACACCCATTTGCGCTATACCCACGGCTATGGCGCAGTCATGTCACCCGCTGCTCAGGATGCCGATAAACCGCTGGCTTGGCATTTACGCGATTTAAACATGTCTTCCGATGCCGGCTTCAGCGTTAAAAACCCCGACATTTACTACGGGGAAGAAAACTATGCTTATGCGATTGTCCCAAACAAACTTGACGTAGTCGGTATTGCCCGAGGTGAAGTGGACATGACGTCGGCTTACCATGGCGAAGGCGGCATACCGATTCCTTCATATTTCAGAAAAGCGTTATTTTCCCTTTACTTCCAAGACGAGAAAATATTTTTTTCAACCAACATTAATACTGAAAGCAAAGTAAAAATACGCCGCAATATCGTTGAACGTGTTGGCACTTTAACGCCATTTTTACATCTGGACAAAGACCCTTATCTGGTAGTTACCGCAGACCGTTTTTACTGGATATTGGACGCTTACACCTTGTCTGATAAATATCCGGTCGCCAAACCCGCCGCTGATGATTTTCTGGTGACACATAAGGACTTTAACTATATCCGCAACTCAGTCAAAGTCGTGGTTGATGCACTGGATGGTGACGTTGATTACTACATTTCTGATCCTTCAGACGCCCTTATCCAAGCCTATAGCAATGCCTATCCGGGATTGTTTAAGAACCTGGACGAAATACCTGCAGAACTGCGTGAGCACTTACGCTATCCACGTGAGCTGCAATATATGCAAATGAAAGTATTCGCCAAATATCACCAACAAGATCCGGCACTATTCTACGAACAGGCAGAAACCTGGCAATTCGCCCATGTCCGCGATAAACCGGTGTTGCCGTATTATCAAACCATGGACTTTGGTAACTGCAATAAAAAAGAAGAATTTGTACTGATCAATCCGATGACACCGATCAATAGGAACAATCTCAGCATGATCGGCGTGGCCAGCACCTTTGACCAAACTAACTGCACACAGGATTACAAACCCAGCGTCACCGTGTATAAATTCGGTAAAGAAGTGCAAGTCAACGGACCCGCGCAGGTTGAAGCCTTAATCAATCAGAATCCGGAAATTTCTGCGCAATTTTCATTGTGGGGTCAATATGGCTCAAATATCGAAATGGGCCGCATGATTATCCTGCCTATGGGAAATACCGTCCTTTACGTGCAACCGGTTTATATGATGTCCACCAAAAATAAAATCCCGGAGCTGGCGCGAGTAATCGTGTCTATCGGCAATGAAGTAGTGATGGATAAAACCTTGTGGTCTGCATTTAAACGCTTGAAGGATATTTACTTGAAAAATGCACCCGGCAATGGCGGAGCCAGCGTTATTAAAAATGTTTTGGAGCCGATGAAAAACTAATTTATCCGGCAGAATCGGACTGATGCGTAATAACCATCAGTCCGTTTTTTTTAACCCAGCCCACCTATTCACCCTGAAAAACCCACATGATCCCTTTGTCCATACAACTGAATTACTCTTTATATGGCAAAAGATTCCCCCACTAAGCTAGAATCCCTCTCGCAACTTTGGGTTGCACATAACTATAACAATACTTGAGGGGATAATAATGAGCGAAACCTTATTCGACAAACTGGGCGGTGAAGAGGCTGTCAATGTTGCTGTGGATATTTTCTATCGTAAAGTGCTGTCTGATCACCGTATTTATCGATTTTTTGATAATACCAACATGGAAGAACAAGCCGCCAAGCAAAAAGCTTTTTTAACCATGGCATTTGGCGGTCCCAATAACTACACAGGCGCAGATATGCGCACCGCCCATGCTCGATTGGTAAAATTGGGTCTGGATAACAGCCATTTTGATGCCGTAATGGAACATTTACGGGCAACATTGGAAGAACTCAACGTCCCGGAAGAACTCATCGCTGAAGTCGCTGCGATTGCCGAAGGCGCTCGTAACGATGTGTTAGGTAAATAAGTGCTTAGATCGGGGCATGTAAATGCCCCGATCTATTTTATTTCAAACCAGTTTTTTCAATCGATATAACGCCGAAATATCCTCATCGCCATAACCTTGCGCCATCAACTGTTCATAATCGTTCAATGTCATATCGATGATGGTCGACAATGCGCCGGTTTGCGCGGCCATGCGTTGGCAGATTTTTAAATCTTTGTGGTGTAACGCCAATTTAAAACCGGGCGCAAACACACCTTTGGTCATTGTCGGCCCACGATGTTGCAGAAACCAGTTACCCGACGCGCCGCCTGAAATTACCTCAATCACTTTATCTAACGGTAATTGTTGAGCTGCGGCAAAAGCCAACGCTTCAGTAACCGCCTGATTAATACCCGCACCAATAATTTGATTAACCGCTTTAGTCGCCTGACCGGCACCGCTCGGTCCCATATAGACAATACGTGAAGCCATCGCTGCCAAAACTGGACGGGCTTGCGCCAGCGCCTGTTCGTCACCACCCACCATCATTGCCAGCGTACCGTTTTTAGCACCTTCCACGCCACCGGATACCGGCGCATCAAGAAATGCCACGTGTTTTTCAGCAAGCTTTGCGCTTGCCTGTTGCGCCGTTACACTGCTCACGGTCGACATATCGACCACTATTGTTCCAGACCTTACCGCATCTGTGATGCCATCAATCACCGCCAATACATCCTGGTCGGCCGAGACACACAGCAATACTATGTCAACATCGGCGGCCAATAATTGCGGCGTTGGGTAAGCAATAACCCCTAGCTCAGCGGAGAGTGCCTGCGCATTGGACTGCGTTCGATTGTAAACACCTGTTAACAACCCGGCTTTAGCAACATTCCTTGCCATTCCTACGCCCATGGCACCTAAGCCAATCAATCCGACTTTCATCGTTTATATCTCCAAGTAGGTATACGCCGTTAACCCGGCAATTAATTCCTGCTCAAATAATTGCCGTTGTTGCGGATCAATGTCAGCGTTAGCCAGCTTGGCTCGATAGGCGGTTTTCAAATCTTCGCCGCTGATATGCACATAATCCAGTAAATCCGACACATGCTCGCCTTCTTGTAGGTCATAAAAATGATAACCCTGCTCGTCGAGTTCGATGTTAATGGCGTGGGTGTCGCCAAATAAATTGTGCATATCGCCGAGAATTTCTTGATAGGCGCCGAGCATAAAAAAGCCGATCAAATAAGACTGTTCATCACCGATGGTATGCACAGGCAGTGTGTTTTCAATATTTTGACCATCAATGTAATGGTCAATGCGACCATCGGAATCGCAGGTTAAATCCTGAATCACCGCTCGGCGCGTCGGCTGCTCCTGTAAACGATGAATGGGCATGATCGGAAATATCTGATCAATACCCCAAACATCCGGCAAGGATTGGAACATGGAAAAATTACAAAAGACTTTATCAGCCAGCTTTTCGTTAAGCTCCTGCAATATCGTCGCTTCGCTTTGATTACTGGGATTAAGATCGTTTTGTATCTGCTGGCAAATTAGCGCATAGGTATTTTCCGCTTTAGCCAGACCTACCAAATTCAATTTATCTTGAGCAAATTGGGCACGCGCCTCAGACAACGCAAATTGCGCGTCATGATAATGCTCAACCGGATTAGCGATTGCAGATAACGCGGCAAGCTCGGCCGGATTGCTATACACCGACTCCACATCGGTAACATTAGTAATCAACACCGCGTGATGTGCAGTCAGAGCACGCCCTGACTCGGTAATAATGTCGGGCTGCGGCACTTGGTGTTCGGCACAAAGCTCGGCGAAACTGCGGACGATATTTTGTGCATATTCATCCAAGCTGTAATTGATGGACGACTCACGACGCGAATGGCTGCCGTCATAATCCACACCCAAACCGCCGCCGGCATCGACCACTTTTATCTGAGCGCCCAGACGATGGAATTCCACATAAAACTGTCCGACTTCTTTGAGCGCTACTTTAATGTCGTGAATATTGGCAATCTGCGAGCCCATGTGAAAATGCATGAGTTTTAAACTATCCAGCAAATCGACTTGCTTGAGGCGTTCGACCAATTGCAGCAATTCGTAGGTGTGCAGGCCAAACTTGGACTTCTCGCCGCCGCTGTTTTGCCATTTGCCGGCGCTGATACTGGCTAACCTGACCCTAACGCCCACTTGTGGCTTAACGCCTAAACGCGCCGCCTCTTCGATAATCAATTCCAACTCCAGCGGCTTTTCTATCACTAAATACAGATTCAGACCCATCTTTAGACCGATCAGCGCCAGACGGATATAAGCCCGGTCTTTATAGCCGTTGCACACCACCACGCCTTGCTTGGATAATGCCATGATGGCCAGCAATTCCGGCTTGCTGCCGGCTTCCAGACCAATGTTATCCGCCGCTAAAATACCTTCAACCACTTGCCGTTGCTGATTGACTTTAATGGGATAAACAGGTGTGTATTTGCCGTGATAATCATTGTTAACGCAGGCTTTTTCAAACGCTGCAGACAGGCGTTTAACGCGGTCTTTTAAAATATCGGTAAAACGCACCAATACCGGTAACGATAAATTTTTATCGTTAAGCGATTGCGCAATTTCATATAAATCCAGCACGACATCTTGCTCTGAACTGGGTTTGACGCAGACATGGCCCTGATCGTTAATAGAAAAATAGCCATCACCCCAGTGGTTGATAGCGTAGGTTTGTGCGGATTGTTCTATGGTCCAGGGTTTAGTGGGATTCAAATGGTTTACTCCGTTATTAACGATTGTTCGCTATTGTCTGTCTGTGCTTGCAGATAAGCCTGCAGTTCTTCATTGTTAACGCGATGATAAATGGCTGCACACGACAGGGTGATGTCAATCGACTCAAAAGTGATGTCATCACCTAAAAAATAATGTTCAGAGACCCAGCCGCCGCTTCGCCTACACACTTCCACGTCAATAACATCCTGTTCGATTAAGACATATTCTTGCAAGCTGGGAATGGTTTTGTAGATTGCCATTTTGGTGGCTTTATCCAGGCGCCGTGTAGACTTGGATAACACTTCAACGATGATCACCGGTGCTTCGGTGAAATATTCATCGCCTTTATCGTCATCACACACCACCATCACATCGGGGTAAAAAAAGCAGTTGTTGGCTTTGACTTTCATATCCGATGAAAAAGTCGTACATCTTGTGTTTTCTAAATGCTGTCTAAATTCGGCAAAAACGTTCCCGGAAATAATATTATGAATGCGACTTGCCCCACCCATGGCATAGACATCGCCATCAATATATTCATGCTTGATGTCGCTGAGTTGCTCTCCTTGCAAATATTCACTGACTGAAATGAAATGTTCCGCGTAATTTAGAGCCATAAAAAATCCTCTTACAATGGTACGGTTTTTGACATGCAACTGAACTGTCATGACGTGCGTCATTAAATTCTAATATAATGCCCCGCCTCATATTTGTTTATTTTCAGGACACAACGCAATGAACCCATCAGAATGGTTTACTGAACAAGCAGCGGGCGCAGGCTCTGCCTTTTCATTAAAAATCAAACGCAAGTTACACGAAGAACAATCAGATTTTCAATTTCTGGAGATTTACGAAACAGAAACCTTCGGCAACTTGATGGTCATCGACGGTTGCACTATGGTATCTACCCGTGACAACTTTTTTTACCATGAAATGATGAGTCACCCGGCGTTGTACACGCACCCAAATCCCAAAAACGTCTGGATTATCGGCGGCGGCGACTGTGGAACATTGCGCGAAGTATTAAAGCACCCAAGTGTTGAACACGCCGTGCAGATCGATATTGACGAGCGCGTTACGCGTTTGGCGGAAATTTACTTTCCTGAGTTGTGCGAATCCAATAACGATCCTAGAGCCGACTTAAAATTCATCGACGGCATTAAATGGGTTAAAGACGCCGCGCCTAATTCCGTAGATATTATTATCGTCGACAGCACCGACCCAATAGGCCCGGCCGAAGGTTTATTTGGCGTTGATTTTTATCGTGACTGCTTCAATTGTCTGACTGAAAACGGTTTACTGGTACAGCAAAGCGAATCGGCTTTATTGCACTTAAATCTTATTAAGGAAATGCGCGACGCCATGAGCAGCGCAGGCTTAAGCCACACCCAAACATTATTCTTTCCACAATGTATTTATCCGTCTGGCTGGTGGAGTGCCACTATTGCCAGCAAAAATGCCTTATCAGCATTCCGGGAAGAAGATGCCAAAACCAAGCCTTTTAATACCGTCTACTATAATGCTGATATTCACAATGCCTCGTTAGCGCAGCCTGAATTTTTTAAACAAGCATTCAACTCAGCAAAATGAAAAATCTAAACATCTTTAAATTGATTGAACGTATCAGCACGCTGGTGCGCGCCGAAGAGCGCAAAAAACTGGCTGCGCTGGGTTTACAGCCGATTCATATCCAAATTTTGGATTATCTGGATTCCTGCAACAGCTACAGCAACACCGCAGCGGCCATCACCGAATATTTCGGTTTGACTAAAGGTACGGTGTCACAATCATTGCAAGTATTAGAGCGCCGCGAGCTATTGGAAAAAGTTCAGGACAGTGAAGATGCCCGTATTATTCATCTTAATCTGACGACTAAAGGCAACGAACTGTTGGCGCTTGTTCATGCCGACGATGTCTTTGCCCTGGCTGAACAAGCAGTACAAAACCAACAGTTTAATTCTATTGATAACGCCTTGCTGGCCGCATTGGAGACGTTACAAAAAAGCCACAATGCCCCTAGCTTCGGCTCCTGTGACACCTGTATCAATTTTGACGTCGAAGACAATCACTATTTATGCAGCGTCACGCGCTTACCGTTGTTTCAGGCTGAAACTGATAAAATTTGCCGCGAGCACATTCCCGCTCATGCGGCTTAAGCGACTCATCCACTAACTATTACGAGAAAAACCATGTTCGATCCTAAAGCCATTGATGACATCGCCAACCGCCTAGCTGGCGCCATTCCCCCCGGATTTAACAATCTGAAAGAAGATCTGGAAAAAACCTTTCATGCTATTTTGCAAGGCGCCTTAGGCAAACTGGATTTGGTTACCCGCGAAGAGTTTGAAGTACAAAAAGCGGTGCTGGCAAAAACTCGTTCAAAACTGGAAGCACTGGAACAACGAGTTGCCGATTTGGAAGCGCGCATTCTTAAAACTTCGGATGATCAAAACCAAGCGTAAAACCGGCTAAACGCCCATGTCTTTGGCGATTGTCTACAGCCGTGGTCGTTCTGGTATCGATGCGCCATTAGTTACCGTTGAAGTCCATGTCGCCAACGGCCTACCGGCGTTAAATATCGTCGGCCTCCCTGAGACTGCTGTAAAAGAAAGCAAAGATCGGGTCAGGGGTGCAATACTTAACTCCCGCTTTGAATTTCCCGCACAACGCATTACCGTTAATTTAGCACCCGCCGACTTACCTAAAGAGGGCGGGCGCTTTGACCTGGCGATTGCCTTAGGCATTCTCGCCGCCTCCGGGCAAATCCCCAATATTGGACTAGAGCAATATGAATGCGTCGGCGAATTGTCTTTGGGCGGCGAACTACGCGCAATTATCGGTGTCTTGCCAATCGCCATCCAGGCTAGAAATCAGCACCGCAAGCTGATTCTTCCCAACGACAATCTCGCTGAAGCGGCACTAATCAATGATATTGAAATTATCCCCGCCGGACATTTGTTAGATGTTTGCGCGCATTTGACCGGGCAAAAACTGATCCCCAGCGAGTTCCAATTACCGGCCTCATCTGCTTCTCACATCGACATCGATTTTGCCGATGTCCACGGCCAATACCATGTTAAACGCGCTTTTGAGATTGCTGCCGCAGGCGCTCACAACCTGTTAATGCTCGGCCCACCAGGCACCGGAAAATCGATGTTGGCCTCTCGCCTGCCGACCATTCTGCCGCCACTGACCGAACGACAAGCCCAAGAAACTGCCGCGATCGCCTCCATCAGCGACCAAGGCCTGGATGTCGCCAACTGGCTAAAACCGCCCTACCGTTCACCGCATCACACTGCATCGGCTGCGGCTTTGGTCGGTGGCGGCAGTAATCCTCGACCTGGAGAAATCTCGCTGGCGCACAATGGCACATTATTTCTTGACGAATTGCCCGAGTTTGATCGTAAAGTGCTGGAAGTATTACGTGAACCGCTGGAAACCGGTCACATCACTATTTCCCGCGCCGCCCGCCAAGTGGATTTTCCCGCCCGCTTCCAGCTAATTGCCGCAATGAATCCTTGCCCGTGCGGTTATCTGGGCGATGCTTCCGGCCGTTGTCATTGCACATCAGAGCAAGTCATTCGCTATCGGGCTAAAGTGTCCGGCCCCTTGCTCGACCGAATAGACATGCATCTGGACGTGCCTCGAGTATCCCACGATATTTTGCGGAAAGGCTCGCCTGATGGTGAAGAAAGTAGCGCCCAGATCCGAGCACGCGTCGTCGCAGCAAGAAATATCGCCATAGCGCGTAGCGGTAAAGCCAACGCCGAATTAACCGCCAAAGAAGTTAAACATATTTGCGAACTTACTGAACCCGGTCACCAACTTTTACAACAGGCCATGGATAAATTCGGCCTATCGAATCGAGCGTATCACCGCATTCTAAAACTCGCCCGGACCATCGCTGATCTGGCGCAATCTGAGCACATTAGCATCAACCATTTAAGCGAAGCTATCAGTTACCGCAAACTGGATCGACGTAGTTAATTTCAGTGCCTGCGCACTAAATACCTACGACAACAAATAGTTATTACGCTATGGTCTACACTGTGGAAAGGTATATTTAGCCACGCAGCCAAGCCATGACAAAACCCCTCAATCATTCCTTCGTTTACTCCCAACTCATTATTTGTATCGTCATAGCTGTTGCAGAAGCTCTGGTGATGTTGATACTGGATGCACTGCCACAATGGGGCATTACTTTAACTTCATCGCAAAATATTATTACCGATACCGTACTGCTTTCGTTGCTGGCAGCACCGCTGATTTGGCGATTATCACTTCGTCCACTAGCCGTAAAAGTTAATGAGCAACAAGCCGAAAATGCGCTGCAAAGCCAAGAAAACTCACAACTTCGCCATGCGTTGGATATTCATGCGCTAGTTAGCATTGCCGATGTTAACGGGTGTATTACCCATGTGAACAACCAGTTTTGTCAGGTTTCAGGCTACAGTGAAAGCGAACTGCTTGGTCAAGATCACCGAATCATCAACTCCCATTACCATGACCAAGCCTTTTTCGGTGAAATCTGGCGCACTATTACTCAAGGCAAGCCTTGGCAGGGCGAAGTGTGCAATCGCAATAAGCAAGGCCAACTTTATTGGGTCGCCAGCACTATCGTGCCGCTATTAGGACGGGATGGTAAACCGACACAATATATTTCCATACGCCGTGAAATTACCAAAATTAAAGAAAACGAAATTCGCTTATTAACACTGAAGCGCGCATTAGATGCCAGTCGAGAGATGATTATTGTCACTGATAATCACGGCTGTATTCAGTACGCTAATCCGGCGTTATTGGATTTTACTGGCTGGCAAGAAGAACAACTGGTTGGCAGACCGCCCAATATGCTGGATAGCCCTAATGCCGACCAACCAACCTTGGCTGAAATGCAGCAGTGCTTATATCAAGGCAAAGCGTGGAATGGACGCTTACTTAACCGACGAAAAGGCACTGCCCCGTTTAGCATTGCCGGTCAAACCACACAGCCTGATACTCGTGATTACTGGGCGGATATCAGTGTCACAGCTATACGTGATGCTAAAGATAAACTGCTAGGGTATGTACAAATTCAGCGCGACATCACCAGCCAAGTCTATTTGGAACAGACTCAACTTCTGGAAAATGTCGACACTGCCGCACGCTTGGCAATCTCCGAAACCTTACAACAAACCTTGCCGCTTAATGAGCGCTTTGCTCAGGTGCTCAATATTTTGTTTAACTTGAAGGCCTTTGATCTGCAACGTAAAGGTGGCATTTTTATTAAAGACCCGGATCAAGACTTTCTGGACCTATATGTCTTGCACGGTCAATTCAGCGAGGAATTTATACGTCGCGAACAACGTATCCCTTACGGCGCTTGCTTATGCGGACGAGCCGCTGTTTCGCAAGAGCTTGTTGTCTCTGATGACTGCTTCTGCGACCCGCGTCATGAGCATCAATTTAACGGCATGCAGCCGCATGGTCATTACATCGTGCCGATAGTTTCGGTCGGCGCCACGCTAGGAATACTGTTTCTTTACACTGATCCTTACCCGATACAAGCTGATTCGCGTCTGGCTATGCTGCGACAAGTCGGCGACATGCTGGCATTGGCGCTCTTACAGGAGCAAGCCAAGTTGTCATTAGAAGCTGCTCGCGATGCCGCCGAACAAGCGACCAAGACCAAAGCTGAATTTTTAGCGAACATGAGCCATGAAATCCGCACACCTATGAATGGCGTGTTGGGTATGCTGGATATTCTGAAAGATACCGACATGAGCCATGAGCAAGAGGATTTAGTAGCCACCGCTGCCAATTCTGCCGAATCTTTGTTAACCATCATTAACGACATTCTGGACTTTTCTAAACTGGAGGCAGGCAAGTTCGAGTTGGAAAGCATTGAGTTCAATCTGCATTTGCTAGTAGAAGAGGTTTGCACCTTAATGTCTGGCCGTGCTCATAGTAAAGATTTAGAGCTGAACTGCTTTTTACACCCCAGCCTGCCGCCGTATTGGCATGGCGATCCCACCCGCATACGGCAAGTTCTGACTAATTTAATCGGCAATGCCATCAAATTTACCGAACACGGCGAAGTGTCGGTAAAAGTGCTTTGCCAAGAGCTAGCCAACGACAAACGCTTATTGCGTTTTGAAGTTAAAGACACCGGCATCGGCATGAGCCCAGAAGGCCAGGCGCGTTTATTTCAACCCTTCACCCAAGCCGATAGCTCAACTGCCCGCCGCTTTGGTGGCACAGGCTTAGGTCTGTCAATTTGCAAAAATTTAGTCAACATGATGGACGGTGCTATTGGCCTGGAAAGCGCCATAGACCAAGGCACTTGTTTCTGGTTTACGCTGCCGCTGCAGCCCACCATCAACACAGAGCCCCGCCCGGCCGCTGATCTTTCAGGAAAACGCGCACTCATTGTCGATGACAATGCCACCAACCGGAAAATTTTGCGCCATTATCTGCAGCATTGGGGAGTAATCGTTAACGAAGTGGATAATGCAGCCGATGCCTTAGCAGCACTGGAAACTGCAGTAAAAATCGGCGAAAGCGTTGATATTTTATTATCAGATTTACATATGCCTGAAATGGATGGTTTTGCGCTAGCTCGAGCCATCACCAATAACCCCGCCATTTCAGCAACGCCTCGCATATTGTTATCATCAGGAGGCTTAGGTTTTGAAGCAGATCGGCTGGCGTTGGGCTTTGCCCAATGCTTGTTAAAACCAGTCCGGCAAACACAGTTATTTGACGCAATCATTAACGCCTTGCAGACGCCGATCACCCAAGTGAATACCGTTACTAAAACGTCTACAGCTCAGCCTGATTACAGAAATAAACGTATTCTGATTGCCGAAGACAACAAGGTTAATCAAAAAGTTATACAGGCTATGTTGGGCAAATTTAACTGCATTCCGGATTTAGCTGAAAATGGTCAAGAGGCTTTAGATTTACTCGCGCAGCACCACTACGATTTGGTATTAATGGACTGCCAAATGCCGGTAATGGATGGCTATGAAGCTGCACGCAAGCTACGCAGCCTAGAGTTGACACATAAGACTGACCGCATACCCGTAATCGCCTTAACAGCGCATGCCGCCAGCGGTGAACGCGAAAAATGCTTAGCTGCGGGCATGGATGATTTCCTCACCAAACCTATATCAAGACCCAAACTGGCGATTTCTCTAGCGCACTGGTTGGACGAATCCAGCCAGGCTGAGATAATAGTGCCAGACAACCGCATCGCTAATAACCAAAGCCATCTGGACGTATGGGACCAAGCCGCTGCGCTTAAACAGTTAGATGAAGATCAGGAGCTACTTAACGATATGATCGACTTATTTTTGAAGGAAACCCCAGTAAGAATAATTGATCTTGAAAATGCTCTTGCACAGGATAATCTTATCGCGCTAGCGGATGCCAGCCATGCCCTTAAAGGCATGGCCGGACATTTTTGTGCTGACTTGCTACAATCCAAAGCTGCCAGTCTGGAACACAGTGCGCGCCAGGGTGATCCTGCTGACTTTCAACAAATGACCACACAAGTTGTAAACGCAGCGCTTAGCTTAATCAGCATCCTGCAACAATCACAAGGCACCCACCTATGAGCAACGAATTCAACTTTCATGAACTTAAAGCCGCCGAGCGCTTGCCGTCACCCTCAGGGACAGCGCTAGCCATCATGCAGCTAGTACAAAAAGAAGATGCTTCGATACAAAAAGTAGCCGAGCTGGTAAAGGTCGATCCCGCCTTAAGCGGACGCATCATCAGTTTCGCCAATTCGGCAGCCTTTGGTGCCCGACGGCCAATAGCCAATATTAATGACGCAACTATCATGATGGGCATGCAACCGGTGCGCAATTTCGCACTCAGTCTGTCATTAGTCAGCAATCATCGCGGCGGACATTGCCCGGGATTTGATTATGGCGCTTATTGGGCACAAGCATTGGCGATGGCCGTGGCTATTGCCGCAATTACCGCACGGGAGCGCACCGTTACCCCGGAAGAAGCATTTACCCTAGGCCTGTTATCCGATATTGGACGACTAGCATTAGCGACTGCCTGGTCAGAGATTTATGGTGAATGCCTCAATAGCGCCCAAGGTACTGAGTTGCTTAATCTTGAACGCGAGCGTTTTGCTGTTGATCACAAAGAACTCACGCTATTGCTCTTACAGGACTGGGGATTTCCTGGAATATTTCTTGATGCCCTAAAACTCAGCCTGGAGCCACCCACAGAAGAAAACTCCCGCACTACTCGTTTGGCCCGACAACTAGCATTTGCACGCCTGCTTAGCCGCTACTGTATCGGCGATGATCAATACCGCATGTCGTTATTACCCAGCTTACAACAAGAGGCAGGCGCCCACGGCTTAGAGAATGAGGCTCTGCCTGAGTTTATTGCTGAAATCATTCAACAATGGCATGACTGGGGTAAGCAAATAGAAATCAAGACTGATGTGCCGCAACTGTTTCCGGCTGACCAGCATGAGCAGAACAACACATTACCTGGACTGGATATTTTATTAGTCGACGATGACCCGATAATGCTAGCTCGCTTATCAAAACAACTGACAACCGCAGGACATCGGGTTGAAATCTGTCGCGATGGTGAATCCGCCTTAAAACATGTGATTGAACACAATCCACAGCTAGTTATTACTGACTGGCGCATGAAGCCGATGGACGGCCTGACGCTGTGCAAAGCTTTACGCAGCTCTGAAATCGGTAAAAACTTATACTTGATCATGCTCACCGCCAACGAAAGCGAAGATGATTTGGTCGCAGCCTTCGATGCCGGCATTGACGATTTCGTTACTAAGCCAGTCAGTCTGCGGGTATTACTGGCTCGTATCCGTGCCGGTCAGCGCATCGTCTTGCTGCAACAGGAAGTAGAGCAAGAAAAACACGACATTCAACGTTACAGCGCCGAACTGGCAGTAGCTAATCGACGCTTGGGAATGATGGCGAATACCGACATTCTCACCGGCTTGCCTAATCGCCGATATGCATTGACCCGATTGGAACAAGAATGGGACACCGCCCAACGTTACAACCGGCCGTTAAGTGTGTTGATGCTGGATTTGGATCATTTCAAATCCGTCAACGATACTCTCGGCCACGATGCCGGGGACGTGGTTTTGGCGCATGCGGCAAAAATAATGAAAGCCGCCGCGAGAGCAAGCGACATCGCCTGCCGCCTGGGCGGAGAAGAATTTTTGGTGATTGCAACCAACACCGATGGCGCCACCGCTGTGTTATTAGCCGAACGTATTCGTAGTGCCATACAGACTAATCAACCTAATGGTATTAGCTTGATCAGGCCCGTTACTATAAGTATCGGTGTGGCCGGCTCAGTAGGCAGTAAACCCGGCTGGCAAGAGTTAATCAAACTTGCTGACCAAGCACTATACAAAGTCAAAGCCGGCAAGCGCAATGCGGTTCAATTGGCGTCGATATAATGAATAGCAAAGTTCATCAGCAAAATAATCGCTCTTAAACTTTGCCATTGTTAATCAGTTAGCACCTACATCTTGTAGCGTGGTTTTTTATTTGAGGCCAAGGTGCCTCAGGCTTTTTAAATGCCGATTTGCCAGTACACCAAAACCTGCAAACCACATCTACAGCATTGCCATAGACAGACCCTTCCCATTCTGAACGGATTACATCCCCTCTTTATTGTTGTATTATCTGCGCCTGAACTGCTTGATTTAAAAGCAGGCTGGGGCGTCCCCAAATTTCGACGATAGAATTTTTAAGGATTGAGTATGATGAGTAAATTAAAGTTGATAGTACGTTTTTTTATGGGTTTGTTGTTGATAATGGCCATCGCCGGATGTGCTGGTAGCCAAAAAACCGAAAGCACTGGAGAATATTTTGACGACTCCATTTTAACCACCAAAGTTAAAGCCTCAATCTTGGGTGATTCCCGGTTGAAAGTAATGCAAATTGATGTCGAAACCTTTAAAGGTGTGGTGCTGTTAAGTGGCTTTGTCGACTCCGCCGCAGCCGCCAAAAAAGCAGTAGAACTTGCCCGAACCATCAGAGGCGTCAAATCAGTTAACAACGCGTTAGTTGTTAAATAAGCATTTTTGCTGTCATCGGCTAATCACGGTGACAGCTCCCGTTTTTTAGTTATTTAAACCTTGCAGCAGCTTTCGCATTGCTCGAAGCAATGCTTTGCCTATCACGGCAGTCACTGGCAATTAGCCACTCGACAAATCTATTTTTCTCACCCAATTGTTTTTTTGCATGACTAATCCTTTACATCTTTCGCCGAGCGCACTCAAGCTACATATTGACTTGTCTGAACTCCAAATTCCCAAAGAAGCCCCTAAGACCACTTCAGCTATTCTAGGCCAGCCTAGAGCTCAGGCCGCGTTGGAATTTGGTATTGCGATGAATATGCCCGGCTACAATATTTTTGTGATGGGCGAACCGGGATTAGGCCGATTAACAATGATTACCCAACATTTGAATGCGCTGGCCGGACAATTGCCTCCGCCACCATCCTATGCATATATCAATAATTTTGATAACCCGCGTGAACCAACGGCGCTTAAGCTACCGGCAGGACAAGGTCAGCATTTAAACCAAGACATCGAAAAACTACTTGATAATCTGCTGGCTACGTTTCCAGCGGCTTTTGAAAGCCCCACTTATCAGCAAAAAAAGAGTGCTATCGAACGGTATTTCAGTCAATTATTTAATGCCGCAATTGATTTGGTTGAAAAAAAGACCCGAGGATTAAACATTGCCCTGTTTCGTGAAGGTGAGTCCATTACTTTTGCGCCACTGCGCAAAAACAAAGCCCTGGATGAAGAGCAATTTAGTCAACTCCCGCAAACAGAACGCGAGACTTTTCATAAACACGTTGAAGAGTTAGAAGATTATCTCGGCGAGGTTTTGTTGGAAATGCCGCAATGGCGCCGGGACATGGTGGAAAAATTCAGGCAACTAGACAACGATACAATCAGCGTGGCAATAGATCCGCTTTTTGAGGAATTGCATGCGGCTTATCAAAGTGTGGATGACGCTCTTATTTATCTGACAAAAATCAGAAAAAACATGCAGCAATCTATTGCCGATTACCTAATGCCCGGACGATCGGCAGAACCAAACGAAAACACGCTAAGACGCATATTGCTGGAACAATACGCACCCAACATTCTGGTAGATCATCAAGAAAACTCAGGAGCACCGGTCATTTTTGAGCCGCATCCTATCTATCAAAACCTGTTTGGCCGCATTGAGTATGTCAGTGAGCAAGGCACATTGGTAACCAATTACCGGCGGATTTGTGCAGGTTCATTGCATCGCGCCAATGGCGGTTATTTAATTATCGATGCAGAAAAATTACTGACGTTCCCATTCGTTTGGGACGCACTCAAGCGAGCCCTGCAATCCGGGCGCATTGAAATTGAATCGCCCTATGCAGAATTAGGTATTAATCCTATTACCTTAAAGCCTGAAGTCATCCCTCTTAACGTTAAAGTGATTTTGGTCGGCCCTCGTGACATTTACTACCTGCTGGAAGAGCTGGACAGTGAATTTAATGAGATGTTCAAAATCCTGGCCGATTTTGACAATTACATTCCCCGCACGGATGAGTCCATGCAACAGTTTGCGTTGTTACTGATTAAACACGCCGCCGATACTACCGCCAAGGCCTTAACCCGCACTGCGATCCAGTGTTTGATTGAGCACAGCTGCCGACTATCGGAAAATCAGCAACATTTTTCAGCACGCATTAATGACTCGTTGGACATCATTGCCGAAGCCAATCTGTTTTGCCAAAAAAACCATGCGGAACAAATTGATAGGGTTCATGTTGAGCAAGCATTGGCAGCCAGGGAATATCGTAACGGCCGACTATCGCAAACCATTCTCGAAGAAATGCTTGACGGCACCATACTGATTGATACTGATGGCGAGGCGGTTGGTAAAATCAACGGCCTGACAGTGCTTGAAGTGGGCGGCAGTAGTTTTGGCGCACCCGCACGTATTACCGCCTCGGTCTACCCTGGTTCACGTGGTATTGTCGACGTAGAACGGGAAGTGGAGTTGGGACAGCCAATACACTCGAAAGGCGTGATGATTTTATCCGGGTATTTGGGGCATTGTTATGCTCAGGAGTTCCCTCTGGCCATTTCAGCGAGCATAGCTATAGAACAATCTTATGGTTATATCGATGGCGACAGCGCGTCACTTGCTGAACTATGCTGCTTAATTTCCGCATTAACCCGAACACCGATCAAACAAGCGTTTGCTATAACCGGTTCAATCAATCAGTACGGTGAAGTACAGGCAATTGGCGGTGTGAATGAAAAAATTGAGGGGTATTTCCGTTTATGTCAGGCACGGGGTCTAAATGGACAACATGCCGTTATTATCCCTGCTGCCAATAAACGCAATTTAATGCTAAAGCAGGAAGTAATCGATGCTGTCGCACAAGGGTTGTTTGCAGTTTATGCAGTTGCTAACGTCGATGAAACTTTAGAGCTTTTAACCGGGCATGTCGCAGGTATAGCCGACAACGAGGGCAATTACCCGGAAAATACTATCAATTTCCTCGCTATATCTCGCTTAAAGGAAATTTCCGAACTGGCGCACGAAGATGAGAAGGAAGAAGGCGATTGATTTTTGGACTCGGCCAGCGCTGGCGCTGGCCGAGTGGTTAATTTCTTAGTGCCCCGCCTCGGTGACCACGACATCAATCCCATTTTGGCGTAATCGCGCACGAATACTGCTGACACTGGACATCTTCGATAACGGGCCCATTTTGACGCGATACCAAGTTGCATCGCCGACCTTGGCTTTTTCAACTCGAGACTCGATCCCCATGAGAGCAAGCTTAGCTTTCATATTGTCCGCATCCTTAAATTCTTTAAAGGAGCCGGCTTGTAGGATATAGCTGCTTTCTTTACCCTGCCCCACGCGTTCTTCACGCGTACGGGTACCAATTTCGTAATCTGGCACCACAACTTCTTTTTCAGGAAGAATGGTATAGAAATCAAATCGCGGAATTGCAGGACCTGGCTCTACTTTAACCTCCGGCTTGACAGCTGTTTTTTCCGGAGTAGGCGGCACTGGAATGGTCTGGGTAACTGCTTGCGAGTCAGGTTGCGCTTGTTTGGGTCCGCTGCGTAAATAAACCAAAAATACTACAAAGCTAATAATCAAAGCAGTGATGAGCATCCATTTCCACAAGCTAATGCTTTGAGGACCATCATAATACCCGCGCTTCGAATGGCGTTTGCCTTGGCCGCTGTGTTTGTAGTCTCTAGCCATTACATTGCTTCAGGTGCCGTGATATTTAACAAACTTAATCCGTTTGCCAATACCTGTTTCACTGCACAAATAAGATTCAACCTGGCGTTACGAATAACCTCATCATCAACCAAAAACTGATGTGCGTTGTAATAAGTATGAAATTCGTTAGCTAAATCGCGTAAATAATGAATCAATTGGTGCGGCTCATAATTTAACGCTGCGCGTTCCAACGCCTCTGGATAACGCGTTAAGGTCGTCAACAATGCAGTTTCGTGGTCTTCAGTTAATACCAGCAGATTGTCCATACCTAAGGACTGATCTCTTAGTAAGCTTTTTTCGTCCAGCTGACGCAAAACACTGCAAACCCTGGCATGGGCATACTGCACGTAAAACACCGGGTTTTCGCTGGATTTTGAGGTCGCTAATTGCAAGTCGAAATCCATGTGCTGCTCAGATCGACGCATCATATAAAAGAAACGTGCAGCATCTTTACCCACTTCATTACGTAATTGCCGTAGCGTGACAAACTCGCCGGAACGCGTGGACATTTGCACCCGTTCTTCACCACGATATAGCGTGGCAAATTGCACCAGTAATACGGTTAGTTTTGCTTGGTCTGCGCCCAGAGCCAGCATGGCTGCTCGTACTCGAGGAATATAGCCATGATGATCGGCACCCCAAATATCGATGATTTGATCAAAACCCCGATCCAGCTTATTCATGTGATAAGCAATATCAGAGGCAAAATAGGTCGTTTGGCCGTTTTCACGCACTACAACTCTATCCTTTTCATCACCCAACTGACTTGAGGCAAACCACGTAGCGCCGTCTTGTTCGTAAAGATGACCACCAGCGCGCAAGCGTTCCAACGCTTTTTGTACGGAGCCATCATCCATTAGCTGGCGCTCTGAAAACCACTCCTGATAATCAACGCCAAATTCTTTTAGATCTTCTCGAATATCTTCCAGAATGTTATCTAAACCTATTTGGAAAAAATCCCGATATAACGATGGCCCCAATAAAGTTTTGGTCCGTGCGATGAGCGCATCAATATGAAGCTCTTTATCACCGCCTTGAGGTTCATCAGCAGGAATATTTTCAAACACCAATTCGGCTGGACGGCGATAGTCGTTGGCAGATGCTCTGTGAATATCTGCGGCAATTTCACGCACATAATCACCGCGATAGCCATTGCTGGGAAATAGTACCCGCTCACCACACTCTTCCTGATAACGTAGCCAAATGCTGGTTGCCAAAATATCCATCTGCCGGCCGGCATCATTAACGTAATATTCGCGATGCACAGCAAAACCGACTGCCTCAAGCAAATCTGCAACTGCAGAACCGTAAGCTGCGCCACGACCATGACCAACATGCAAAGGGCCAGTTGGATTAGCAGATACAAATTCAACTTGAACTTTTTTGCCGAGCCCAACCTTACTTAGACCATAAGCTTGACCTTGCTCATGAATCTGCCTAACGATTTGATATTGAGTGCTGGGATCTATAAAGAAATTAATAAAGCCAGGCCCCGCCAACTCTACTTTGACGACTGCTTCATCTTGCGGTAATGCAGCAATTATTTGCTCAGCCAGTTGGCGTGGATTGGTTTTGGCAGATTTTGCCAACAGCAAGGCTAAGTTAGTAGCAAAATCGCCGTGTTGCGCATCTTTGGTACGCTCAACAGCAATATTGATAGTGATGTCCTGGCCAAGAATATCTTGGTTCTTCAGCGTTTCGACGGCTTGCAGGAGAAGTGCTTCTAGCTTTTTTTTCATTGCTGCGCTATGTAAATAAGGTCAAGTAAACAGGCGCGCATTATCCATTAAAATCATCTGATTATCCATTCAAAGAACGTGGTTAGATAAAGCAAAAACAGTATCTGCAGCCAATCAATGACTAACAGCAATATCCGCTGCGGCAATATGTCACATTGTACCAACTAAGTTAAGGCGCTAGACTCATTTCCGCACAATCTTGCACTCAAAACGAAACTGACTTTCTTCGAGTCTGTCTCAATGGGCCATCAACAAGCCCCATCTAACCGAGGTCGCCATGAAACGCAGATACCAATCGAAAGACTTCACCCAAGTGAATCACCAAGAACTCAGCAAAAAAACAGCCTTTCATGAAGCAGGACACGCAGTCGCAATTTATCTTGGCAACAAACAAAAACAACTGCCACCGGTTTTTTTTCAAATATTAATTACAGAATTGACCAATGATTTACAAGCCAATGAACTCTCTCACAAGCCTAATGAACACTGCATTGCTATTGTCGAGGGTGGTCGTCTAATCCATACACTTCCCAGCTCAATTGAAGAAGCTATCAATGATTTTTCACCGGCACAGCAACAAGCCTACCAACTCGCCTTTGAGGCCGACATCATTAACATGCTTGCAGGACCGTTAGCAGAAGCACAGTACGTTGCTTTGCGAGACGACGAACCCATTAACCCGCATTTGGTAAATTTTGACGCACTAAAGAATTACGGCGGCTCAGCTGATATTGAAGCAGTTAATGACTACCTTAATTGTTTTATCGCTTGCCCTGAGCAGCGCCAAGATAAAGTAACCGAATTATTTATTGCTGCATTTAATTTCGTTACGGATAGGGACAATTGGCAAGCAATTACAGCTGTGGCCACTCACTTACTGGCCGAGTCCAAAAACATCATCAGCTGCGAAGAAGTCATGGCTGTTATCGAAAATGTTATGCATAAACAAGCGGCCACCAAACTCAATAATGATTGGCTATCGGGCTTTACACGTAAGACCTGGCACCAAACAGAGCTGTCCCTACCCTAACTAAGGTGGAGCCTTCGGCAATCGCGGCATCTAAGTCATCAGACATACCGATCGAAAAGGTATCTAGTTGCGGGTAAGCTAACTGACCGACTGCGTCATATAACCTCCGATAAGGCAAACGCTGCCGTTCAAAATCGTGCTCTGGTGAAGGAATTGCCATTACTCCACGAAGCCTTAACTGGGGTAACTCGGCTATCTGCGAGCATAAATCAGGAAGCTCATCCAAACTTACACCTGACTTGCTGGACTCACCGCTGATATTTACCTGTAAGCAGATATTTAAAGGTTGCAGATAATCCGGGCGTTGCGTACTCAGCCGCTGAGCTATCTTAAAACTGTCAACACTGTGAACCCAATCAAAGTGCGCTGCCAATGCTTTGGTTTTATTAGATTGAATTGGGCCAATAAAATGCCAGGTAATATCGAAAGCCCCCAACGCTTGTTGCTTTTGCAACGCCTCTTGACAGTAATTTTCGCCAAAATGGCGCTGCCCGGCTCGATAAGCTGCGGCAATATCTTCAGCCGGTTTAGTTTTACTAACCGCTAACAACAATACAGATCCAGGCGTTCGGTGATAATTGATTTCTGCTTGTGTGATTTGCGAGCGAACTTGCTCAAGTCTGTCGTTAATCATAATGGTTACAAAAATTTTGAGTACGCAAAGCCGGTTATTAGACAACGCAGCTTCAAAAAAACCAATAGTTGAGCTAATGTTGTTGGTATTGCACTTAATTCTTTTTACGAGGATCTTATGGATATTGCCGAGCTACTCGCCTTTTCCGTTAAAAACAATGCGTCAGATTTACATCTATCTGCTGGTCTACCACCGATGATTCGAGTTGATGGCGATATTAGACGCATCAATATCCCAGCACTGGAGCACAAGGAAGTTCATCGACTAATTTACGACATCATGAATGACAAACAGCGTCGTGATTACGAAGAATTTCTGGAAACCGACTTTTCTTTTGCTTTACCCGGTGTAGCTCGGTTCCGTGTTAATGCCTTCAATCAGGAACGGGGCGCCGCCGGCGTATTCAGAACCATTCCTTCCAAAGTTTTAAGCCTGGAAGACTTACAAGCACCCAAGTTTTTTGAAGAGTTATGTAAAAAACCGCGCGGCTTGATTTTAGTTACCGGCCCCACCGGCTCAGGCAAGTCGACCACGCTGGCGGCAATGATCAACCACATCAACACTAACGATTACGCCCATATTCTCACCGTTGAAGATCCCATCGAATTTGTGCATGAAAGCCAGAAGTGTTTGATCAACCAACGTGAAGTTCATAGAGATACCCATGGCTTTACTGAAGCCTTACGTTCCGCCTTACGGGAAGACCCGGATATTATTCTGGTAGGTGAAATGCGTGACCTTGAAACCATTAGGCTAGCACTTACAGCCGCTGAAACAGGTCACTTAGTATTTGGTACCTTACATACCACCTCGGCTGCAAAAACCATCGACCGTATCATCGACGTATTTCCTGCCGCCGAAAAAGATATGATTCGTTCCATGCTATCAGAATCGTTACAAGCCGTTATCTCTCAAACATTACTGAAAAAAATTGGCGGTGGTCGTGTCGCTGCTCATGAGATTATGGTTGGCACGTCAGCCATCAAAAACCTAATCCGCGAAGCTAAAGTGGCGCAAATGTATTCAGCCATTCAAACCGGACGTAAAGATGGCATGCAGACCTTGGATCAAAACCTCAAAGAACTGGTCGATAAAGGCCTAATTGCCCCCAAAACAGCGATGGCAAAAGCCATTAACAAAGATACTTTCCGCTAGGTAACGCCATGGACTTTGACGCGCTACTTGCCTTAATGGTACAAAAAAAAGCCTCAGATTTATTTATCACCGCTGGCCGGGCACCGACGATGAAAGTGGATGGCTCACTGGTGGCATTATCAAAAACACCACTAACACCAGAACAGTCGCTAAAAATTGTGCTGGGTATAATGAGCACAAAGCAGCAAAATGAATTTGAGAACACCAAGGAGTGTCAATTTGCCCTTGGCATTAAGGATATGGGCCGATTCAGGGTCAGCGCCTTCACTCAACGCGATGCCGCCGGCATGGTATTGCGGCGCATTGAAAATCAAATTCCCGATGCTGACGATCTGAACTTACCGCCAATATTGAAAGAGCTCATCATGAAAAAACGTGGGCTTATTATCTTTGTGGGAGGCACCGGCACTGGTAAATCGACTTCTTTGGCATCATTGATTAAATACCGCAACCAAAACAGCAGCGGCCACATTATTACTATTGAAGATCCCATTGAGTTTCAACATCCTCATTTAGGTTGCATTGTCACCCAGCGCGAAGTGGGTTTAGATACAGAATCTTATGAAGTCGCCTTAAAAAATACTCTGCGCCAAGCGCCTGACGTGATCCTAATTGGTGAAATCAGAACCAGGGAAACTATGCAGAATGCCATCACTTTTGCGGAAACAGGGCACTTATGTTTATCTACTTTGCACGCTAATAATGCTAACCAAGCACTGGACCGAATCCTGCACTTTTTCCCTGATGAAATGCACGGGCAGTTATTAATGGATTTATCGTTAAATCTTCACGGCATCATTGCACAACAATTAATCAAACGAGAAGATGAAAAAGGCCGCTATCCGGCTGTAGAAATACTAATTAATACGCCATTGGCAAAGGACTATATTCGTAAAGGTGAGATTCACAAACTGAAAGAACTAATGAAAGACTCTCGCCAGCAAGGCATGCAAACTTTTGATCAAGCGCTTTACGATCTCTACAAAGCTGGCAAAATCAGCGAAAAAGATGCCCTTAACTCTGCTGATTCCCAAAATGAAGTACGTCTAATGATTAAGCTTGGCAATGTCGATCCTGCAAACCTCAGCAACAACGACATGCTTTTAACTGAAACCGACCAAGATAAAGGTTCAATTTACTAGCCCCTTTTTTAAAGGTTGCCAGTACGCCTGTTACAGACAGGCCTTATCTTTTCCCTGTTAATTATTAGCCCGCTGGATTTTAGAAAATTGCTTTATTGCAGTTATCGAGTAAAACAAACATCATCGTATGCTTAAGCTTTCCTGTTGAGACATCTATGAACATTCTAATTACTGGCGGCACCGGCTTTATTGGCAGCAAACTAACCAAGAGCCTCATTAAGCAGGGCCACAATGTAACAATTTTGAGTCGTGATCCTAATAAAGTGTCAGCACTTTTCGGCTCAGTGGTTACAGCTTTATCAGATCTACGACAGCTAACTCCAGACTCTTCTTATCAAGTTATTATTAATCTTGCTGGCGCACCTATTTTTGATGCCCGGTGGAGCGAAGCACGCAAACAATTACTCAGAAACAGCCGCATCGACTTAACCACTCAGTTAGTTGAAAGCATGTCATGTATGAACGTTAAACCTGACGTTTTTATTAGCGGCTCTGCTATTGGTTATTACGGCGATCAGGGGAACAACATCCTCACGGAGCAATCTGTAAGCCGAGCAGACTTTTCTCAGCAACTTTGCGCCGATTGGGAAGCCGCAGCCATTTCTGCGGAGAAGTATGGCATCAGAGTATGTCTAATCAGGACGGGACTAGTGATTGCCGATGGCGGCGGCTTATTGCAACGGATGCTGCTGCCATTCCGTTTATGTTTAGGTGGGCGCTTAGGTGAAGGCAATCAATGGATGTCCTGGATACATCGAAAAGACTGGATTGCCATCGCTGAAGCCATGATTACCGACAATTCCATGCACGGTGCCTACAACGCAACTGCGCCAAATCCGGTCACCAATAACGAATTTACGAAAACCCTGGCTGCTTGTTTGAAACGCCCCGCTCTTTTACCGGTTCCGGCTTGGCTATTAAAAATGCTGCTGGGAGAAATGTCCGAATTGGTCCTCGGCAGTCAACGTGTTATTCCCGATCGATTGTTAGCTCATGGCTTTAAGTTTCAATATCCAAATCTTGCTGACGCTATTAATCAAGCGCTGCATGCCGTTAATGAATAAGATCAATCCACAAAAATTACTACTGAGCAAATGGACGGCAGTAACCCCCAAAAATAAGGAAAAGCATTTTCTGGTTACCCGGATCATCAAGGATGAAGAAGAACTGCTGATAGTTGCCTGCATCCTTGAAGCCGTGATTAACGGACACGAATACCAAATAAACTGGCGAGAATTAAAAAACGCTTCTATTTGGCTGGCAGGATGGCAGTAGCTGATCTTTAGCCATAACACTTGTAGGAGAGTAATAAAGTATCATTTTGCAACAAGGGTTAATTAACCAGAGGCTGATAAGCCGCCATTCGGCGTATGAAAAACCTCACTATCGTCCCTCACCTTGTAGATAAAGAAAAATCTCATCATCGCTCCCGTAAACTTTCATGTTGATATTGCAACAACGGGCTCAGGAAATACTCAATCACGCGTCGTTTACCGGTCTTGATTTCGACTGAAACGGCCATGCCGGGACTGAGATTGACATCGATACCTTCCACATTGATCATAGTTCGTTCCATCCTGACACGCGTAGAATAAATCAGGCCGCGCTTTTCGTCGTTGATGGCGTCGTGCGAGACGGAGGTGACTTTGGCGTGAATAGTGCCGTACTTAGTGTATTGAAAGGTCTCAATCTTGATCTCTGCATCCTGGCCCGGTTTAACGAAACCGATGTCCTTGTTTTCGATAAAGGCTTCCACCTCCAACGGGTTATCGTGCGGCACGATTACCATCACCGGCTGCGCAGGTGTAACTACGCCGCCCACAGTATAAACGGCCAACTGTTGTACGGTACCGTCCACCGGCGAGGTTAGCTGCATCAGCTTGCTTCGTAAATCGGCTTTTAGGTGTTCCTGTTCCAGCGTGGCCGCCTTTTGTTGACCGTCGGTGATACTGTCCAGACTGACTCGCCGGGTTTCTGCGGTCATCGACACCGCTTGACCATGCGTCTCCCGTATGGCTGCTTCGATTTCCTTGAGACGACTGCGCTGGGTGGCTAAATCGGCCTCCTGCTCAATGCGTGCCTGCTCACGATCCAGGTAATCGTGCTGCGTGACGAAGTGTTCACCCACCAAACTCTCAAAGTCCTGTGCGCGCTGTTTGGCAATGGGGGCCGTCTGTTCCAGCTTGCGCACCAGCTCTTGCGTAGAACGCAACTCGGCTTTCCGCTGAGCAATCGCTGCTTCGCCGCGGTTCAACTTAGCCATATATTCCCCGTACTGACTCAGCAGCAAGCGTTCCGCCTCCCAAAACATCGTATCATTCACCTCAACGGGTCGCTGCAAGTGCGGGGTTTTGCCATTGTCCAAGACCGCGAGCATGGCCTTACCACGCGCCACCTGTAATTTGGCGACGGCCAGGTCGTCGATGATTCGGTGCTGATCGGCATGAGCAGTCGTTGCATCCAGATCGATCAGCACATCGCCGGCTTTAACGGCTTGCCCATCAGTCACATGAATCGCTTTGACGGTTGCCGTCTCAAACGGCTGAATGGTCTTGCTGCGGTCATTAGGCACCACTTTGCCTTGGGCCGTGGCCACCACGTCGATATGACCAAAGACCGCCCATAACAACGTAAGAACGGTAAAAGCGATGAGCATCCACATTGCCACGCGTGGCGCAGGCGATACCGGGGTTTCCTGAAGTGACAGCGCGGCGGGCAGAAACTGCGCCTCGTAAGGCAGCCGGTGCGTGGTTTCCAGCTCTGCCCGGCGCTGCCATGCGTGCTGAAAAGCGGTGCTATAGCGTTTGAGCAAATCGCCGAAAGCTTGTAATTGCGGAATCATGTTCTTCACCTCATCCTTGCTGCAGGCGGTATAACCGCGAGTAATGGCCGGTCTCGTTACGCAGCAATTCAGCATGCGTCCCCATTTCCACGATCTGGCCGCGCTCCATCACGATGATACGGTTGGCATCGCGTACCGCTGACAAGCGGTGGGCAATAATAAGCACGGTGCGGCCTTGACAGATAGCCTTCATATTGTCCTGGATGATACGCTCGCTCTCATAATCCAGCGCACTGGTGGCCTCGTCAAAAATCAACACGCGCGGGCTGGTCATCAAGGCTCGAGCAATAGCGATGCGCTGACGCTGTCCGCCCGAGAGCGTGGAGCCATGTTCGCCCACCAGCGTGTCATAGCCTTCGGATAATTCCAGGATGAATTCATGCGCCCCAGCCAGTTTTGCAACGTGAATAACCGTTTCCAGCGGCGCACCAGGATCGGCCAGCGCAATGTTGTCGCGAATGCTGCGGCTGAATAAGACGTTTTCCTGCAACACCACACCGATTTGGCGGCGTAGCGACGAAGAGTCTGCCAAGGCCAGATCATTGCCATCAACCAGCACGCGCCCGCGTTCGGGGACATATAGCCGTTGCACCAGCTTGGTCAAGGTGCTCTTGCCTGAGCCGGAGCGACCGACAATACCAACGACCTCGCCCGGCATGATGTCGAGTTGGATATTTTTAAGTACCTCAGGAGCATCGGGGCGATAACGAAACACGACATCGTCGAGCGTGATGCGCCCGGACAAACGCGGCAGCGCCGTATTGTTGCTTGCCACCTCGGTGCGGGTGTTCAGAATGTCGCCCAACCGTTGCATGGAAATGCCGGTCTGCTGAAAATCCGTCCATAATTGCCCCAGCCGCATGACCGGTTGAGCAACTTGACCTGCCAGCATGTTGAAAGCGATCAACTGACCTACCGTCATTTTGCTTTCAATCACCAATTTGGCGCCAATATACATAGTCGCCACCGTCACCAGCTTACTGATCAGCGTGACCCCGCTGTTGGCAAAGGTGCTTACCGTCGCCGTGCGAAAACTTGCCGACACATAGGCGGCCAATTGGTTATCCCAGTGACGTGTCCAATGCGGTTCCACGGCCATCGCTTTAACCGTATCGATGCCGCTGATGGTCTCAACTAAAAACGCCTGGTTTTCGGCGCTTCGGTTGAATTTCTCGTGCAAGCGGGCGCGCAGCAACGGGGTGAAGGCAACTGACAAGATCACATAACAGGGTAAAGACAGCACCACAATCAGTGTCAATGTGCGGCTGTAGCTCAGCATAACGGCAATGAAGACCACCGAGAACAGTAAGTCCAACACCAAGGTGATGGCGTTGCCGGTCAAAAACGCGCGAATATTCTCCAGCTCACGCACTCGTGCGACCGAATCACCCACGCGTCGGGCCTGAAAATACGCCAGCGGCAAGTTCAACAAGTGCCGGAACAAGCGCGCACCCAGTTCCACATCGATGCGACTGGTGGTGTGGGCAAACACATAGCTGCGCAAGGCGGTGAGCGTCACTTCGAACAGCACCACTACCGTTAAACCGACGGCGATCACATCCAGCGTCGTAAACCCGCGATGCACTAACACCTTGTCCATCACCACCTGAAAAAACAGCGGCGTGATGAGTGCAAAAAACTGGATCACAAACGACACCAGCAATACTTCCAGCAGCAGCTTGCGATATTTGACGACAGCGGGGATGAACCAGGTAAAGTCGAACTTGCTCATCTCACCGGCCAGCGAGGCACGAGAGGTAAATAGAATCAGAGAGCAGGTACCAACTTGTTTTTGCTGTTTTTTGTCTTTAGCCGATTGTTCTTGGTCTATTGAGCAGCGTGCCGACAGTTCTGAAAGCGCCATCGACTCCGGGCGGCCAGCCAGTGGATCATGAATAAGCGCTTGTTCATTTTCAACTTTGGCGAGTATAAAAAAGCGGCCCTCTAAACCCACGACCAGCGCAGGCAACGGGGTTTTATCCAGGCGTTCGAGCGGCGTCTGGACCAGTCTGGCCTTTAACCCCAGTTTCTTGGCAGCCAGCAGGATTTCAGTCTGCGTGAAAGGCTGTCCGCCGTTGGGGTAGTCATGGGCCAGTTGATCGGGATCGGCAGCGATGCCATGCAATCGAGCCAGCATGACTAAGCAGGTCAGGCCGGAATCGATAAGATTGGATGCCTGAGTTACATCATTTGTATTGGTCATTATTAACAGGATCTGAAGGTACAAGGCCGTCATGACAGCCTTTATATGCGCGAAAACATTAACCGCAGGTTTTTTATCCCTGCTGTCTCGCCGACATAGTGTCCACTCGACCAAGCAACCTCTCACACCCAAAGCGGAATGAGGGACTGCGTGGCCGAATAAAGTGGATAAAGGCGGAGCTATAAACGACCGTTACTGCCAATTTGCCGCGATGGCCGGCGCAAGGGCGGTCTGGTAGTTCTGCGGCAAGGTACTCTGCCCGGCAGCCGGCGGTGCGAAGGCCGCCATAGCGTTCACGAGATTTTGCACATTGCTGTCGAGCAAGGTCTTGGCACCGTCGGTGGTTTTGAATTGTTCGACGTGATTGGCGGTGCTGAGATACCAGTCTTTGACTACCATCTTGTCGGTGCTGCCGATGATACTGGCCTCGAGGTTGTTATTGACGTGCTGGAACCAGATTTGATCGGTGGCGACGCCGGACAGAAATTGTGTAATGTCTGTGTTGCCTGCAGTGGCATCGTTCTCGACCACCGTATCGGTACCGTAACTGCGTCCTAGTATATAGGTATCGTTGCCGCTGCCACCGGTTAAGGTATCGGTACCCACTAAGCCTTCCAACGTGTCATTACCGTCCCCGCCGCTCAAGCTATTAGCCATACTGTTGCCTTTGAGCACGTTGTTGAATATGTTGCCGGTACCATTGATGGCAGCGGTGCCGGTTAATGTGAGGTTTTCCAGATTAGAGCCAAGCGTTAATGTGACGCTGGATTCCACCGTGTCGATACCGCTGTTGACGTTCTCGACAATCGTGTCGCCCACATTATCAACTACGTAGGTATCGTCACCTAATCCGCCAGCCAGCCGATCAATACCTAAGCCGCCATCAAGACGGTTATTGCCGACATTGCCGGTAAGAATGTTGCTAAGCATGTTACCAGTCGCATTGATAGCCATACTGCCGGACAAGATCAAATTTTCGACATTGGCCGCATTGTTCAGGTCATAGTTGATACTACTTTGCACGGTATCAAACCCGGCATTAAGACTTTCGGTGACGACGTCTCCGGTGCTTTCGACAATGTAAGTGTCGTTGCCTAGACCGCCCGCCATAGTATCGGCACCAGCACCGCCGTCCAGCCAGTCATTGCCGTCCAGATTGAAGCGCAGAGCGCCGTTAGAAGGCATCCAAGGTAATACTCCCTGATTTCCAGCAAGCATATTATTGCCATCCAAGGCAGCCGCGCCCGTGCCTATATCGTAATAGACGCCGTTGGCATTAGTCGCGATAGTTGCTCCATTCAAAACAATGCTATTGACCAGCAGATTGCGATCTTGAACAGGCGTGCCGGCAATCGTTCGGTCATTACTGAAAGCCACTGCGATACTATGACCGCCGATGCCGAGCAGCATCGGATCGACCGTATAGGCTTGATAGTTTTGGGTATTTGTCACAATAAAGGTGGTTTTTAGGGCGCCGTCGATATAAACATCCATTTGCGCGCCGACGCCGTCGTTCAATAAGGTGGCTTTGGCATTGATTGTCAGTTGATTAATAACAGTAGGTGGCGTGCTATCTACAACGTTACCGCCATAAAGCACATCGTTACCGGAACCGCCGTTAATAATGTCGTCACCGGCTAGTCCTTTGAAAATGTCGTTACCGGCATCGCCGTTTAGCGTGTTATTCCCAGTATTGCCGATAAGGGTATTGTTCAATGCGTTGCCGATCGCATTAATCGCGGCGGTTCCGGTTAGAGTAAGATTTTCGACGTTAGAGGCTAAACTGTAACTCACACTAGACACCACTGTATCGGTGCCTTCGCCACTATTTTCGACGACAACATCACCGATGTTGTCAACGATATACACATCGTTGCCCTGTCCTCCAGTCAGGCTGTCGGCGCCAAGACCGCCAAGCAAATAATCGTTTCCGGAACTGCCGGACAAATTGTCATTAGCATCCGTCCCCGCCACGACATTAGTCATCAAAGTGCCATCGGCAAAGGCCACCTGTTCGATGCGATAACTGGCGGTGCTATACCAGTTAGCGACAGTGACGCTGTCCGCGCCATTGTTGTATTCGAACACTAAGTCGTTACCCGTACGCACCAAGTTGACATCGCTGGCCGATATGCCTGCTCCGAAGACCAATCGGTCATTTTGGCCAGCTTGGCTATACCATTGATTGTCGTTGATACGGTCGTATCCGTCGCCCAGGTTGAACACATAGGTGTCGCCGTAGTGGCCGCCGTTCAGAATGTCGTTACCGATACCGCCATTGAGTGTCATGGCGTACGCCCAATAAGGCAAGTCGCCCGATGCCGCAATACCCAGAACGTCATCCCCTCCACCGCCATTCAACACACCCCGGACTTCCGCGTTTACACTTAGGATGTCATTGCCGTCGCCTCCTTCGAGAATCCCACTCGAACCTCGGCCAGTCAGGGTCAGGGTGTCGTTCCCCATGCCGCCCCAAAGGCTATCGGCTCCGCCGCCGCCAAACAACGTATCGGCGCCTTTCGTTCCAATCAACAGATCGCTAGCCGATGTGGCCTTGCTGAATCCCATTTCATTCAGCAAAGCTGCCAAATCGAAGGTGTCTGGCAATTGGCTTTCCCAGGCGATGACCAGCTCGGCACTATTCCAACCGCCGGGGTTAAGTGATGTCCCTTGATATTTCTGTAACTCCAGCGCATCGGTAATCGCTTGGCCTACGTCGTTTTGCCGACGTGTTGCCAGCATGGCATTCATGCCGGTAAAGTCCAACGCCACGCCGTTGCCATCAACCTTCAGAGTAATGGCATCCAGATAGGGTTTAAGCCGGGTCTGGGTAATCAGCGCAACGTAGACGGAGTCGGATAAGGTGGCATAACTGCGATTGAGAAAATCAATCGTGGTGCTCCAGAAGTTGACCGTGGTGGCCGCCGTGCCAGCCGGTACGGCATTAAAAGTGCGGCCGTTGAAACGTTCCAGCAGCGAGATTTTGTTTTCCCAGGCTTGCCGGTCGGCTGTGCCCGCGGCGGGCAGGCCGTTGACGGTCAGGCTGAGGCAAGCGAGTCGCTAAGTTTTGAAGGGTAATTTCCTTGCTCCTGCGTGAAATCATCAAAACTTAGCGACGGTTAGATTGCTACGCAAGCCCCGGCTGTCCTGCTCCAATATCGTTTATCCACGACAAGGTGGCTAAACATCGCAGCAATGACGTTACGCTATCGGCATCGACCGATTGCATTTTTCCATCGCAAACAGCACGCTCGATAAAACGCCGGAACGATATAGCTACCGGCGACTAAGATTCACGCACCTTCCGACTCCGGTTCGGTGCATTCCATGAATCTCAGCGCCGGTATAGGCGCCGTTAAAGGTCGTCGCCATGATGCTGGTGTCCGACCAGGCCTTGAGGATGGGATCGATCAGGGCTTGCTGGGCGGCACGGTTGGCGGCGGCGAAGTCGGTTAACAGTTGAGCCAGGGTCGTCGACTGGCTGGCGGCTTCGCGTAGGCTGCGGACTTGTCCCGCGCCTTGCATGTCCGGTAAGGTGGCGACGGCGCTGGTGTCCAGCGTGTCGGTAAACTGGCTGTGGAAGGTGTCCTGGATCAGGTTGATGTCGCCCAGGTTGCCGGTGACTTCGCCCAGGGTGCCGGCGCTGCCATCGGTTTTGACGTAGCTGCCGATGTCCGCCAACTGGTTGCCGTTGGCGAGGATTTGGCTGTGCTCGGTGCTGCCGACGTTGATGGCGGCGATGTTCTGGCTGCCCAGCGTGAACAGTTCGTTGGCCTGACTGATGCCGTCCTGGTTCAGGTCGCGCCATAGGCGCAGGTTGGCGAATTGGGCGTCGAAGCCGTCGGTGGACAGCTGGCCGTTGCTTTTTAGGGTGGAGTCGCCGAACAGTTCGCGGCCGTTGTCGATAGTGCCATTGGCGTTTTGTCCAACACCAAAAAGGCATCGTCGGATTTCACCCAGCCGGTGGCGGTTTTGACGCCGTCGGCATTCTGGTCGAAGTAGATCGGGTTGGTGGCGTTGAGGCCGGTAGTTTCCAGGCCGTCGTTGTCTAGGTCTAGAACCAGGGGGTCGCGGCGGGGTGGGGTGGCTACAGTGGCGGAGGTGAAGAGGCTAGCGATGCTATCAAATAATACTGGAACAAGCTTGGCTGCCTCATAAGCCCCATATACTGCCAAGGCACCTCCCACAAAAGCGCCGAGCGGCACACCTAAAATTGCGCCGATTGCCGTGGCTGCAAGCTGGGCGCCTCCGAACAAAGCTGCTCCTTTGGCGAATTCTACCAGCCCATTTTCAACAATTTTCTTCGCTTGGTCATGGTTACCTGCTTGCTCCGCTGCGATTGCTTCGGAGGCAATGAGCATCAACCCCATAACCATACCTGCCGCATTTGCGTAGCTGAGGGATTTGCTGGCAGCGGTGGCATTTACCAAATCGCCTGCCGTTTCAAATGCACTGATTCGTTCTTGATGGTAGCCTTGAATTAGCTCATTAACGGCAAGAGAATTTTTTAATCCTTGTTGCTCCGCCAGTGTTCCAGGAATATCTAAAACTCCGGGATTATGTCCCAAAACATCCGCACTCCGCCCAACGGATAAATTATCCAAACTCAACTTTTGAAAATATTCTTGAGAGCCGACGCCGGTAAGCTGCTTAGTTTGACTGTCGATCTGAAATTTTAAATTTTCGGTTTGCAGGGCAGATTGACGGTTTACATAGTCCAAAGTCATCCGGCTTGCCTCTACGTCCTTCCCGGCAAGACCTTTAGTGATAAGGTCACTTTGCAAGCGTCGTAAATCCTCCACTGAATCACCGTTAATGCGGCGATTGCTCAAATCAGGGGTATTCAGGATTTCGGTGAGCTCGGATTGTGAAAATACGCTGTTTTCCAGTGCATTGGGAGTCAGGGCCAGATAATCGCCCGGCGCCGAACGGGCAAGCATCTTTGAGGCTGTATCCCAAAAGCTGGTGTTCGCGATGCGGTTACCCGAAAGGTCTTTGCCTTCCAGAATTTTATTGTATTCCTCCTTGTTATTGCCAACGGCTTTCATAAGTTCGTCTTTAAATCGTTGGTCATCCAGAAGATCTGCCACGTCCGTGTCAGCAATCGTAACCACTTGCTTCTTGCCATTGGCATCGAACGAATGATCGCTGATTTCATTGGCAGCCTGCCAAGCTTCAAGCTCACCAATCTTACCGCTGTATAACAGAGTCAGCGCGTTTCCCGTGGCATTTTTGGCAACTGCCGATGTTTCGCTGACCAGTCGTTGCAGACCTGCAAACCCTGTATAGCCTTCCGTACCAATCTTACTGATCGCTTCGTTAAATGTTAGTGCCATGATTTTGCTCCCTGCTTATTTGAATTCAACGTTAAATGAAAGGATATTGCCGCGCGTAACAGTATTAGGATTATCAAAAGTCCCGCCGTCATTGAGTGGCCGAAAATACGCCATTTCTTCCAAGCCTTCCCGAATTAACTGTTTGATTTCTTCCTGGCGAGACTTAAGACTTATTGGAATAATGAGGTTATGGACTGACCAATCATGTTTTTGCCCAACGCTATCATCTCCTAACCACCTGTCATCCAAATTAAACACGACAAATTCATCGCCGATACCGAGGGTATAATAATCCTGTTGTTCTCGCCCTCCACCAGTCAAATAGACTAAATAAACTCCGCGATCATGATCCACAGTCCAACGATACGGTTCATGAACTTTGTGTATCCATTTAGCCCGCTCTTTCACTTTTTCAAAAGTGATAATGGAAGAAATTCTTGCTTTATCTTGATCGGATATTTTTTCGTTAACGAATGCCATGTTGTTTTCTCCTGTTTTATTGATCTATTCAGACCTAGTAACTATCTGTTTTTTGCCATTGGCATCGAACGAATGATCGCTGATTTCATTGGCGGCCTGCCAAGCTTCAAGCTCTCCAACTTTACCGCTGTATAACAGAGTCAGCGCGTTTGCCGTGGCATTGCGGGCAATCGCCGAAGTCTCGCTGACCAGACGTTGTAAACCTGCAACACCGGTATAACCTTCGGTACCAATTTTGCCGAGTGCTTCGTTAAGTGTTAGTGCCATGATCAGCTCCCTGCTTATTTGAATTCGACGTTAAATGAAAGGATATTATTTCGCGCAATAGTATTTGGATTCTCAAACGTCCCTCCATTGGCAAAAGGACTGAAATATGCTGACTCTTTTAATCCATCCTGAATCAACAGTTTAATTTCTTCACGGCGCGACTCAAGGTTTTTGGGTATTTTAAGATCGTGCACAATTCTCTGATCCTCCGTTCCAACAGATTCATCACCTAGCCAATGTTCCTCAAGCTTGAAAATAACAAAGTCGTTCTCGATACCAAGTGCGTAATAAGCCAGTTGGTCATCTTCTCGGCCCTTGCCAACCAAGCAAACCAGATAAACACCTCGATCGTGATCACATGTCCATGTGTTTGTTGTACTTATGTGGAATCCATGAATCCAACGAGCTCGCTCCTTTACTTTCTCAAAGGTAATAATTGAAGAAATTTTTGCTTTATCTTTATCGGATATTTTTTCGTTTACGAATGCCATAATGTTTTCTTCCTGTTGCTGTTGTATTTTGTCGATTGTATTGATGTTGCCGTCATGCTGCTATTCTCCAAATTTCATCATTCGCTGCCGTGCCAGCCGGTACGGCATTGAATGTGCGGCCGTTGAAACGCTCCAGCAGCGAGATTTTGTTTTCCCAGACTTGCCGGTCGGCCGTGCCTGCGGCGGGCAGGCCGTTGACGGTCAGCGCGTGACCGGCATAGGCGCCGTTAAAAGTGGTGGGCATGATGCTGGTGTCCGACCAGGCCTTGAGGATGGGGTCGATCAGGGCTTGCTGGGCGGCGCGGCTGGTGGCGGCGGCGAAGTCGGTCAATAGTTGCGCCAGGGTCGTCGATAGGGTGGCGGCTTCGCGTAAGCTTCTGACTTGTCCTGCCCCCTGCATGTCCGGCAGGCTGGCTACGGCGCTGGTATCGAGATGGTCGACAAATTGGCTGAGGAAAGTGTTTTGCACCAGGTTGATGTCGCCGAGGTTGCCCGTCACTTCGCCCAATGTTCCGCTGCTGCCGTCGGTTTTGATAAAGCTGCCCAGGTCCGCCAGTTGGTTGCCGTTGCTGAGTATCTGGCTATTGGTGGTGCTGCCGGCGTTGATGGCGGCGATATTTTGGCTGCCCAGCGTGAACAGTTCGTTGCTTTGGCTGATGCCGTCCTGATTCAGGTCACGCCATAGGCGCAGGTTGGAAAATTGGGTGTCGCCGCTGCTGATTTTGCCGTCGGCGTTGCTGTCCAGGTCGCGCAAGGCATCGAAACCGTCGGTGGCGAGCTGGCCGTTGCTTTTCAGCATGGCGTCGCCGAACAGTTCCCGACCATTGTCGATGACGCCGTTGCCGTTTTTGTCCAGTACCAGGAAAGCATCGTTTGCGCTAACCCAACCTGTTGCGGTTTTGACCCCATCGGCATCGTGGTCGAACAGGATGGGGTTGGTAGCGCTGATGCCGGTGGTTTCTAAGCCGTTGCCGTTCAGGTCGAAGACTAGAGGGTCGCGGCGGGGGGCTGTGGCGACGGTGGCGACGGTGGCGGCGGTGAATAGATCAGAAATCTGTTGTCCTAGATTATGCCCTGCTTCATGTCCCCAATATGCGGAGTAAATACTTATCCCAACAACGCTGACCACTCCTGCTGCAATACCTAACGGACCTAGCAAAGCCAGAGGCTCAAACAGGAAGGCTGCTCCCTGATAAGCCAAACCACCTGCCAAAAAAGCACCCGCAGTACCAAGACTCCAGTCTCGAACAAGTTGAAGTGCTTGATCCTGATGTCCGGCTTGCCATGCTTCATTAGCCTGCAATGCAGTCCTGACCAAGTCAGCCACGGCAAGAACACCACCAATCGTACCCAAGACTTTGCCTGCTTGCTCCACGCTTGTCCAATACCTGTCGATATTGGCAGTTTGTTCAAGTTGAGTGACGAAATTGCTCAATGATGCCACATATTCAGCTGATGGAGGCCCAGCCAGTTCACCCAAGGTCATTCTGGTAGCACCTTGAGGAAACTGGGGTACTTCAACGCCAACCGCCCATTTAGAGGTATCCATCCAAGTAATGCGCTGTTGTAGCACTCCATTTTCGCCTGGAACCAATTCGACGCCAATTGCGGTGTTTTGTATTTCAAGTGAGGATTTAAACGAAATCAGTTGCCGCACGGCGTCTGTGGCCGCGTCATTAGTCATACCACTGTCTACCAAACCGGCACGAAAGCCATCCCAGGCTGATTTTGGTATCTCATCGATATAATTCACACCGAGAGTATTGAGCGCTGTCGGCACTTCCACTAATGCCAATGTGCGCATAGCATCGGCAAAGGTGCTGAATGGTTGAATAGGTCCATTGGTTGCGGCGATGAAGCCTTCCGAGGCGACCGCCCATGGGCCGGTTTTGGCTTCGTAAAGCCAATTATCGAACTTGGCACCATCATTATTGCAAGCTTGCAAACCGGCCTGTAAAAACGCCTTAGATTTCAAAAAATTTGCAACTTCTGATGAATCGATAACGCGGATATTTTGACTCAGAGAACTATTTTTACTTATGAACTCCGCTATATCCCCCATTCTGGGGCCAGTATTATTGGGTGCAGAGCTTCCACTATAAGTAAAGGTATAGGTAATCACACCAGGCCTGTCGGCAGGCGTAACCACCGAAACCTGACGAATTAGATTGATTAGACCATCTTGACCTTGAAATTCCGGATTATTTAACAGTGTGATTGCTTCGGCAGTGGTATAGCTCATTGTTGGGCTCATTTATTAAACGGATTTTCTATCCGAATTTCTTCGGTATTGTTGATTTTTTGATATCTCGCTGTTGTTTCTACCAGCAATGCTTCTTCAAGTGCAGCCAACATCACGTCATTATCTTTGCTAGGTATGGGGTAATTTTTTGGAAGGTAAACATTCTCGATCCTACAAGTTTGAATAAACTTGCCGCTGGCCGTTTTTTCACTTGTATAACGAATCAAAGGTTCAAACCGAAGCCCTTTCCAGACAAATACATAGGTATCGTGATGTGGTGGTTCGCGATCTTGCTTTACCCAAATCAAGAAAGAATCACGCTCTCTGTCTATAGTCCATTCATATAGTTGTGGCCGTATTTGGTACGACACGTCTATAACTGAAAAATCAAAATTGTTTTTTTCTTCTTCAGAAATCAATTCATTAACAAAAGGCATGTTTACTACTCCAAGTTAAAGTCAAAATGTTGGGGGGCAGGTCTTCCAATATCATTTTTTTCGAGTCGTTCATGCCGCCTTCCTCCACATTGAATTATTCGCCGCCGTGCCGGTCGGCACTGCGTTAAAGGTGCGTCCGTTAAAATGTTCGAGGATAGTCAGTTCATTAACCACCGCATTATAGGGCGCGCTGCCGGTGGCAATATTCTGCATGTTAACGCTCAGCGCGTGACCGTTGTAGGCGCCGCTAAAAGTGGTCGCCATGGTGCTGGTGTCGCTCCAGAGGCTTTGATAATGGGGTCTAGGCCCATAGGATGTGCTAAATAACGTGAAGCGCATCGTTCGAGTTATCCAATATATTGGCTCAACTTGTTCCCAGATTTTCATTCAAATTTCTTCATTCGGTTTTTTGTTAATCAATCGGATTGATATGCTATCGTGTATGGTTTTCCTTGGCTGCTCTCTGGTGGGGGAGTCAGCCAAGTTACCCGTCACCTCGCCCAAAATTCCGCTGCCTTTAATAAAGCTGCCAAGACTGCCCTGTTGGTTGCTGTTGCTGTTGCTGTTGCTGTTGCTGTTGCTGTTGCTGTTGCTGTTGCTGTTGCTGTTGCTGTTGCTGAGTGCATGGTTATTGGAGTGTTGACCAACATTAATGCAGTAAATATTTTGACTATCCCAAAACAAGTTTTCTGATAATTTGACGCCGATTGATATGCTGTCATGGATTGTCATCCTTGGCTGCTCTGCGGTGTCCGTATTGGTGTTTGAGTTTTTTGAAATCTGAATTTACTGAAAATATATCTAACATTTCTAATAAGTCGCATCGAACGCGATTTTGCTCTAGTCATATATCAATGTCTATGTTTTTGTGACGGTAATTACATTGCTTATTCTATCTGTTCAGATGTAGCGCAGAAATATACTTGCTATGAAGTTGGAATTGAATATCGTCACTGTTTGCCAAAACAGGAAAGCGGTTTTTGATACATCGGTATTGATATGTCGTATAAAAATACGTTTAGCTCAGCGTAAATCCACTCATCCTATTCGATCTCATGACAGGCTTCGACAGGGATCTCCTGAGCGCAGCCGCAGAGCTCAAACTTACTTTTACCCGTCAAGATGGAATTGACTAAGTCATTAGGGTTGCATGGATTTTGCCAGTACGGTATTGATCAACTGAACCGCTTGGTCTACAGCTTGTTCCTGGGTGAATCCGGCATACTGCTTAGCAAAAACATCCGCTGCTTTTCGATAGCAAGGATCATGTAGCAAAGACTCCAATAATCCGGCGAAATCTTCCTCCTGACGCTTTTGCTTAGCTGTTAGCCCCGCCCCCAGTGCTTCGACACACTGACTCATCAGATATTGTTCGACATTTTGCGGAACCAGCAATAAAGGCACACCCGCCAAGAGGCATTGACTGACCGTGCCGGTGCCGCCGGTGGAGACTACCAAATCGGCCAGCTCCAGCAGAGAGTCCAATAAGACGGGCTGACCGAGCACTCGGAAGCTTGCTGAAATCACCGCTTCTGCTTGAGCTCGCCGAATACCAGGTGCGACAACGATCACTTCTGCTGGCTGCTTGGATAAGGCTTTCAGTAAAAGCTCGAAACCGGGAACGCTGGGCCGTAAATAGGCGAATATATGCGGTTTGTCGAACTCGGACCACGTCATCTGTTGACCAGTTGCACTCGAAAAAATTGGGCCTGCGTAGATTTCTCCATCACGTATCCCGTAATGATCCAGTTCGGCAAAGGTCGACAAAATCTTGCCGGTGCCCTGAAACAGTTCAGGGATGCGCTGCAGAGTATGCGCACTCAAAGACGAGGCAATGGTATTGAGTCGTTCCAGAACACATTCTTCAGCGCGTAGCAGCCGATCATCTGCAATGACCTCCCATGGTCGGATTGAGGGCAGTGGCGAACAGTCGGGCGGAATTTCAAAACCATTGCCGATCGGCATTGTCGGCAAGCCGGTTAGATGAGCAGCGAACAGCGCGGTTGGCGCATGGTCGACAATAACAATGTCTGCCTTGAACATCTCGATTAGGCTGAGCCAACTACGCACCAGTCCCCACAACACTGCGCGGTCAGCATAGCCGGACGCGAGCAATATCTCGGCATAATTGGCGGGTGGCTGAACTGAACGTTTACCGGCAGTATCGAACGGCGCTTGGGTGAAAGCAAAGCCATACGGTCCGAGTAATTGGGCTGCCACAGTGGTATCACGAACAACGAAAAACACATCGTGTCCCTGCCGCCTCAGTCGTTGCGCGATGGGTAATTGGCGTGACAGATGACCATAGTTGGCGCCCAGCTCCCAGGCAAACAAGATGCGACTCATTTTATTTTTCCTAAATTTCCCTGCACCCGCCACAGATGGTTGGTAATTAATGATGGACATAGAACGCAACTCGTTCACGCATAGTCTCTTCATCCAGCTGAGATCGCTGAGCTGGGTAAAGCCAACTAATATTCTGGAATACAACTTTAGGAATACCCTGCTCGGTTACCAACATTCATGGAATCGACTTCTGCGCCCAATACCGGCGCTCTAACTCCAGTTTTTCGATAGTTCGAGAATCTTGTAATTTTTCCGAAAGCTTGGCTTGCAAGACAAATTTTGGTCTTTGTGAATCGCGGGTATTAACCAAAAAATCGGAACTCATGATTTGCAACACGCCTTGATAAATAGGGTGCTGGATTTGCATTTCATCAGCTAGCGCTCCGGTATCTTCCAATCGCAATGGAAATTGCTCTCGGATGTCTACAGTATCCGTATGCCATTCAAGAACAAAAAAACAGCTAGCTCAAGATCAGAAAGAAGGTGATAGGTCGCTGAGACTTGTGACCAAAATGCGGTGAGAACGTCCTTCTGACGGAACATCTCTAACAGTCAGCCAGGGTTTATAGTCACTACCCTGCCCAGAACCTCGCCCCTCTTTTACCCTCTTTTGGTTCTTTATTTCTGAATTTGAGTAAAATTTTTTTCGCCATCAACAAAAAACCGCCAAGTCATTGCTCATAGAATGGGTTTAGACCGAGCGGGTTTCAGTATGCAACTTTATTGCCCTCCTACAACACTTGTAGGAGAGTAATAAAGTATCATACTGAGATGCCATAGAGAGCCTATTCTACCGTTGTTAAAATTAGCTACTAAAAAATAAAGTATCATACTGACTTGTCAGAAAAGAGCATTAACCAAGAAAAGTTAAGTAATAAAGTATCATACTAGGTAAAAACCACAAACTGCTCTGACACTTCGATCGTGAAAAACGGCATTAAAATATAGTGTCTTTATAGACATATTGCGCATGCGGGCGGCAGCTAATATTTGCCGCTATAAGCCTGTGCATTAAAAATGCGCACTAATTTTCAATCTTAAGTTAATGCAGACGCCAATATTGATTCGTTACATCAACTTCTTCCCGAATTTGGTAACGTATTTTCCAGTTCAACCAAACATGTTCAATACCGGGGTTAAAACCGGGAGGCCCAACAAGGTAATAGAGTCGACCGCTATTGGTTGTAATACACATTTTATCGCGGTCAAACATTTGAATTGCTGATGTGACTCGCCCAGAGTTCCTGCTGGCAATATAGCCCACAATATGTTGGGTTTTATCACTTCTATTACCGCCTGCCACTTCTCGAATTGACCAATCGCTTATTGATACTTCGGGTTCATCTTGTATCGATACAAGTCTATAAATAGGCATAGCTACCCTCTTAAATTATTGTCCGGATTTCAGGGCCCCACGCTACTATTCGCATCAAATAGAAAGCGTGGTTATTACTTACAATTTTGGGCAGGAAGCGAAGGGTTACTTGAACCCAATGCCGTTTGCCATTAAACATAATTAATTTATGCCATGCGGGACAGCCGAAAAACCAGTTTCGCCAGTGCTTAAAAACTCATAATGAAACACATAGCTCAGTTGCGATTGAGCAATGGTGTAGGGTCTGGCTTCTTCAGTATTGACATAGGGTTGTTTCATTGCCTGAAAACAATATTGAAGAATATGATTGCCGGCTTCGGTTCTGGATAGGGTTTCTTTGACAACATTGTCAGAGACTTCACGAGCAGCGTCTCGCATCAATGAAAAACACTGGGAGACTGAATAATGCCGCAATAGAGTTAAAAAATTATTTTTTAACTCGTCAGTCATATTAAGATTAAATTTTCTTTCATCGGCCAGAAACTCTAGAAATTCACAGCACTCTAACAGGGCAATTTCCAGCCAGACCGCTTTGATCTGATGACGCCATGCAGTAGGCCAGGTTGCGCTTTGTATGATCTGATTTAACTGTATTAGCGTTTCTTCAACGTTCTCAAGATGAACACTCCATGTTGCCGCCATTAAATCGAAATTTTGAAATATATTATCAATCACTATAAATGCTGAATCATCTGACTTGGCACTGAGGGTGATTAATTCCCGTTCCACAAGATGATTAAAAATGATGCTCTTATCATGGGGTGATAATGGCGGAACTTGGGTAAAAGGGCCTATATGACCTTCAGACACTATGAGGGAAGAACGCATCAGCGTGATTAGATATAAAGCATCTTTTAAAGACAGATCAGCGAAGTGTAAGGGCTGAGTAATATCTTGTGCTTCAAGGCATTTAATAATGGCATCTTTTAGTGATGCAGAATTTTGTTGGGAAAATTCCTGCTTCTTACAATGAAAGCAGCGGCAATGACTTGATTGACTATGTTTGCAGTTTTGACAGAAAGGCTCACTTGGTTTTTGCTGAGATGTTTTGCTTCGAATTTTGCGCACCATCTTCTGCTGGCAATAGGCACAATCAAGCTCCGTTATAACTAACGGGAGCGCTTTTAATAGCTTACGTGGTTCGCAGTTAAGTCCATATCTGTTAACGAGTTCTGTTGCGGAATCGTCACTAAAACAATAGCGCAGAACCAATTCTTCAATTTCAGAATGACTAAGTTTAGATAAAAGCGGATCTAAGTTGTTAGTGTCTAGGAGCATGTCAGGGGCAAAGCAAAGAAAACAAATAAATAAATAAATAAATTTATTAAGGCAAAAACAAAAAATTTAGGCACACTCACTGGCCCTCGCTCTAAAACTTATGCATTACAGAAATTCATCGTTTACGCATTATCTTTAGGCATCTGGATCAGGGTTAAATCCAAGCGCTGGATGCAAGTGCCCATTAATGATCATTTTGTTTAGATGGTTATTTTGAGTAATTCTTTATAAAAAATTTACGCCATTAATTTAAAAAATAAATAATGGGCAAATTAATACTAAGGATTCCTTAGTATCATTCTACTATGAAAACTAAGATTCTCTTAGCTTACTTTTGCATGGAAATTGAAAGTGAGCGAAAAAACAGAGCGTCAGCCACCACTACCAAAACGATTAAAAGAAGCGCGGATAAGAATAGGAATACCACAAAAAACATTAGGAATTCTGGCGGGAATCGATGAATTTTCAGCCAGCGCTCGTGTCAATCAGTATGAGAAAGGTAAGCATGCGCCGGACTACGCAATGGTTAGACGTTTGGCCACGGTGTTAAAGGTACCGTGCTCTTATTTATATGAGGAAAATGATGATATCGCCGCCATGCTTAGATTGTATTATCAGTTGAATGACGATGAGCGTAAGCAGATTTTTGAAAGAATAATGACTATGCAGCTGGACTCAATTAAATAACACAATACGAGAATTGCTTATGAAGTTCAGCTGATTAAGCTAACAGAGCCCTTATTTGACCAGTGGATACGAGCTTTAAAATAGATTTATCACCACTGAATAAATTACAGCAATTTCTAACACAATCGGAAGCACGTAAAAGTATGGATTATGCTTTATCGCTAAAAGTAGTTCTTTAGTGTTGCCACCACCAGATGAAAATTGCTTCTCTACCTCAATAGCTGGGGAGTGACTTACTGATTGAGATGATGCAGGGGAGCTATTGATTAAAAAATTATCGTCGTCGAAAATCGAATCAAACAATTCGTCCAGCTTTTGTTGATTATCAAAAAGACCATTTAATATTTCTCTATTCATGGCAACAGTACTCATGACATTTACCTCCGACGCGTTCGATTTGGATAATAGACTAGCTAAACTTTCGCAAATAAAATGTGAATGACTTCATGAATGGGGTATTTCTTAGATTGATGGCCGAGCTGGATGCAATAGACGAATTAGCGGTTTCGGCCAACAGCGGCCAGTGAATGAATCATAAATCAAACTTCTGAACGGCTGGTTTCCAGCAATAAACAGACAACTGTATGTCACTCATTTTCTAAACGTTTGAAATTTGCCAAACAACATTGCCCAGATGGATTCCTAATTTCACAAGCACAATCCCCTGCTTTGGTACGTTGTATGACAAAATCCTTTATCGGTTCCGCGCAGTGAGCTTTTAACGCGGATAAATATTGATTGGCGTCAATATCAAAACAGTAACAAAGCGCGCCGTTTTGAATCGCTTGATAGCTTCGTAAATACTGTTTGGAAATAGTGTTGCCCGAACTGGAGAAATACCCAACGGAGCATATTTTGGCCAGGCAAAAATAATAGCTGTCAGTGATAAGTGCCTGGTTCTCGGGAAACCGGACCTGATGATAAAGCGTAGACATACCGACACTTTTACAATTGGAGCCACACTCAGGACAAATCTGCTTGGTTGTGGCAGATGTATTTGGGCAGCAGCAATCGGACATAGAAGTATGCTTGGCTTTATCGAGAAACCGGTGCGACGAGGGTGCCCGGATAACCGGCATCGGTTGTGGCTTTGATCAATACTGCACTATCGGTTTTTATGCCATCGAAAGTGACCACCGCAGTTTTGGAATCATAATCGACAGTCACTTTTTGTACACCCTCAACTTTCTGTAAGGCTTTTTTGATAGTGATTGTACACATGGCGCAGGTCATGTTTTCTATGTTCAGGGTCACCGTTTGTTGCCGGTTTGGCTGTGCAACAGTTGCTTCAGCATGGATTGCCGGCATCCACAGAGTGCTGGATGACAAGCACAACATTAACAAACTGGTTTTAATAGTCATATCGATTCTCCTCACTGTATAAAAAATGGTGCAAACCAGGGAAATGACAGCAGTAGTAAAATAATTGCGGACCCTATCCAAAACAGCATGCGTTGCCGGCGTTGAACGCCGGATATGGCACACGACTGCATGGATGCAGGAGGTACGACTCCATGGATGGGGGAGGTAGAATCGCGTCTGGAACAGCGATCGAGAGCAACGCATGGAGCAGTTGCCGAGGTTTCATCTTCTTCACACTGAGATGGGGTCAAATAGAGCTTGCGAAAACCCAATGCTATAAAAATCAGGGTCAGCATGATAAACAACGGGCGGACTGATTCCATTGAGGTTAGCGTGCTTATCCATGCGCCGCCAATGCCTAAAGATAAAAGCAACAACGGGCCAACACAGCAAACCGATGCGCCAATGGCGGCTATGACGGCGCCTAACCCTAGCCAAGAAGGTTTGTTATAAGGTGTTTCAGTGTCTGTTTTCATAAAGAGCCTCCCCAACGCAACAGTAATAAACTTTAGGAAGGAGTCTAAACCCTGTTCTTTAGAACAGGGTCAAGCGGATTGGTATTTTTATAAATCAGGGCTTAGCCGATATGTCATCTCTAAACGCGTCAAGGATGGCACATTGTTCGGATGAAGCCGCCTGCTGACAGCTATCGACTAGAGTTTCCAATACCTGACGGAGAGTCATTAACGCTGTTATTTGCTCATCGATTTGCTGACATTTTTGTTCGGCGAGTAGGCGCACATCGGCACAATGTGCTCCGTCAAGTGCTAACAATGTGGCAATTTCCTTTAACGTAAAACCGGCTTGTTGCGCACGTTTGATAAAGCGGATTTTAGTCACCGCGTCGGCTGGATAGTCTCGATAACCGCTGTCGGGTTTTTCAGGTTCTGCCAACAAGCCAAGGCGCTGATAGTAGCGGATGGTTTCAATGGTGACGTCGGTTTGTTTGGCCAGTTTGCCAATGGTTAGAGGCATAATGAAGTTACGAATAGACGTATTAAAGCGATAATCTGCGCAGTCGCAGCGCGTTCAGGATGACTGATACCGAACTAAAGCTCATCGCTGCTGCTGCAATCATCGGAGACAGCAAAATGCCGAAGTAGGGGTACAGCACACCGGCTGCAATAGGAACGCCGAGGGCGTTGTAAATGAAAGCAAAGAACAGGTTCTGACGGATATTGCTCATGGTGGCTTGGCTCAAACGTCGTGATCTGGCGATGCCACGCAGATCGCCTTTGACCAGCGTGATGCCTGCACTTTCCATCGCGACATCGGTGCCCGTGCCCATGGCAATACCAACCTGTGCCTGCGCCAATGCCGGTGCATCGTTGATTCCGTCACCCGCCATTGCCACCATATGGCCTTCGGCCTGCAATTGTTTAACAAAAGCGGTTTTCTGTTCGGGTAATACTTCCGCTTCCACCCGGTCTATGCCGAGTTTTTTTGCCACAGCATCGGCTGTCGTTTTGTTGTCGCCGGTCAGCATGACGACTTTTACCCCCGCTTCATGCAAGGCTTTCAGCGCTTCCGGTGTTGACGATTTGATGGGGTCGGCAACACTGATAAACCCAGCGAGTTTCCCGTCTACGCCAACAAACATGACGGTCTGCCCTTCCAGACGGAGCGCGTCAGCCTGTTTTTGTAAAAGCGTTGTATCGACATTCAGCGCTGCCATTAATTTGGTATTTCCCAGCGCAATCTTTCGGCCTGAAATTCTGCCACTAACACCTTGACCGGTTATCGATTCAAATTGCTCTCCGGCAGCCAGCTTGATGCCTTGTTCTTCAGCGCTTTTAACAATAGCGGCGGCAAGCGGGTGTTCGCTGGCTTTTTCCAGGCTTGCGCCGAGATACAAAACTTCTTCTTCGGAAAAACTATTGCCAGCTATGACTGACATCAGACGGGGCTTGCCCTCAGTCAATGTGCCGGTTTTGTCGACCACCAAGGTATCTATTTTTTCCATAATTTCCAGCGCTTCAGCATTTTTAATCAATATCCCGAGCTGAGCGCCCTTGCCGGTACCGACCATAATCGACATCGGCGTGGCAAGGCCAAGCGCACAGGGGCAAGCAATAATGAGCACAGCTACCGCATTAACAATGGCGTGAGCCAAACGCGGTTCCGGCCCCCACTGCCACCAGACAACCAAGGTAATAATGGCAATGAAGACAACGGCCGGTACAAACCAGGCGGCAACCACGTCCACCAGTTTCTGGATCGGCGCCCGGCTGCGCTGTGCTTCGCTGACCATATTCACGATCTGGGCCAGCAGCGTTTCGCCGCCGACCTTTTCGGCGAGCATCAGTAGGCTACCGGTACTGTTGACGGTGGCACCTATCAAGTGATCACCTACATTTTTTTCCACCGGAATAGGCTCGCCGGTCACCATCGATTCATCGACACTGCTGACACCTTGCTGCACGACACCGTCAACAGGGATTTTTTCACCGGGCCGAACACGTAACACATCGCCCGCTTGTACCTGTTCAAGAGGAATATCTTCTTCCTTACCGTCGCTATAAACCCGGCGCGCAGTTTTCGGTGCCAGCTCCAGCAACATTTTGATAGCCTGATTGGTGCGGCTTCGAGCCCTTAGTTCCAGTACTTGCCCCAGCAGCACCAAGGCCGTAATGACGGCGGAAGCTTCGAAATAGACAGCCACCATGCCGTTTGAGTTGCGTAGGGTTGGCGGGAAAATCTCCGGCGCAACCGTTGCTACTACGCTGTATCCCCAGGCAACACCAGTACCCAATGCGATCAGAGTGAACATGTTTAAATTGCGATTGATGACGGAACGCCAGCCGCGCTGAAAAAAAGGCCAGCCGCCCCATAAAACAACCGGTGTAGCTAAAGCAAATTCAAGCCATTGCAACCAGTGGGTGAAGAAGGCTTCAGCAATCAATCCCGGCATCAGGTCGTGAGCCATTGCCAAAATGAACACAGGCATAGACAGCGCGGTCGATACCCAAAACCTTCGACTCATATCGGTGAGTTCATGGTTCTCCTCTTCCTCCATTGAAACGTCACGGCGTTCCAGCGCCATGCCGCATTTGGGACAGGCACCCGGTTCACTGCGGATGACTTCAGGATGCATTGGACACACATATTCGCTATGGGGTTCGACAGCCTGACTTTCCACCGGAGCCATCAGTTCCAGAGTCATCCCGCATTTAGGGCAATTACCAGGATTTTCCAGACGAATTTCAGGATGCATGGGACAGGTATAAATTTGTTTATTAGAGTATTTTTTCATTGTCTTATCCTATTGCTCCGGTGACGGATGACTTTTCTCAGTTCCAGAATAATCAGCGGTATGAATCCCACCCCGATCCAGGTGACGCACTGATGTAAAGAAACCGGCTCGATCTGGAACAGTGTTTGCAACATGGGGACATGGTGTATCGCCAATTGCAAGGCGAAGCTCACCGCCACTACCAGAAACAAGCGCAGGTTGGAAAATAGGCCTATCTGCCAAAGGGTACGCTGTTCACTCCGTGCGCCGAAAGCACGTAGCAGCCCGGTGATCACCAAGGCGGTAAAGGCGGCGTCGCGGGCATGATCAAGGCTGTTGCCGATTATATAGAGTTCATAAGCAAACACGCCGAGAGTGACACTGGCAGCCAGCAAACCGGTAAACAGGGTTAATTTGAGTAAATTCCGGTTGAGCAGCGCTGATTGGGAGTGTCGTGGTGGACGGCTCAACACGTCGGGGTCAATCGGATCAGTCGAAAGGGCTAGCGCTGCAAAGCCGTCTGTCACCAGATTGATCCACAAAAGATGCAACGGCAATAACGGCAGTGGCCAGCCCAGCAGAACCGCGACAAGCATCACCATTAATTCACCGGTACTGCTACCCAACAGATAGGCTAATGTTTTGGCAATATTGTCATAAATGCCACGTCCTTCCTCCACGGCAGCGACAATGGAGGCAAAGTTGTCATCAGTAACAATCATATCCGCAGCTTCTTTGGTCACCTCGGTGCCGGTAATGCCCATGGCGATACCGATGGACGCCTCTTTGATCGCAGGCGCATCGTTTACCCCGTCACCGGTCATCGCCACAACTGCCCCCTGCGCTTTCCATGCGCGGACAATACGGAGCTTGTGCTCGGCGGTAACCCGTGCATACACCGAAACCTTTGCTACATGTTGCTTTAGCGCTTCATCGTCCAGGCGATCAAGTTCAGCTCCTACTAAAACTTCGTCGCCCTTGCCCAGGATACCCAATTCAAGACCTATTGCCCGTGCAGTATCAGGATGGTCGCCGGTAATCATTACGGTTTTGATGCCGGCTCGTTTGCATTTGGCTACAGCCTCCTTTACTTCACTTCGCGGGGGATCCTGTAAACCTACGAGTCCCAATAGAGTGAGTCCCTGCTCAATTTCGGTGTCACTTACAACACTGCCTTCTTCGAAACTAAAGCCGTCCAGGGAGCGCTCGGCCACTGCAAGCACACGCAGGGCATCGTGCGCTAGCAAGGCATTGGCTTGTATCATTCGACTACGGTCATTCTCGGTCAATTCTCTTACTCCCTGATTGGTTCGAATCAGGGTGCAACGGCTAAGAATAACTTCAGGCGCACCTTTGACGAACGCCCAGGAATGGCTTTCCCGACTACGGATGACCGTCATGCGCTTGCGGTCAGAATCAAAAGGCAAAGTCGCCAGACGCGGCATTTCCGTCTCGAAGATCCCACGGCTAATTCCGCCTTTGGTAGCGGCGACCAGCAACGCGCCTTCAGTAGGATCGCCGATGACTACAAGCCGGTTATCAACTAGAGTCAGTTCGGCATCATTACAGGCGGCCAACGCACGCAGTAAGGCCAGGAGTTCAGGACTTTGTGATGGCAGGCTTTCCTCATTGCCGGAAAAGAATGCGCCTTCCGTCCCGTAACCTTCGCCGGTAATTCGATACAAGCTTGTTGAGGTGATCAACTTGCGGGCTGTCATTTCGCCCATTGTCAGCGTGCCGGTCTTGTCCGTACAGATAACCTGGGCACGGCCTAGTGTTTCAACGGATGCTAAGTGTCTCACCAAGGCATGACGCTGTACCATGCGCTGTACACCCAAAGCGAGTGAAATAGTGACCACCGCCGGCAGACCTTCGGGGATAGCTGCTACGGCAAGACTCACTGAGCTCAAGAAAAGCTCAAAAGGCGCAATTCCCCGCAATAGTCCGAGACCGAAAATCAACGTGACTATACCGAAACAGGCCATTAATAGCAGTCTTCCAGCCTGCTCAAGTTGACGTTGCAGCGGGGTTTCTCCGCTTTCGGCGGCCTCCAGCAGTTTAGCGATGTGGCCGAGTTCCGTCTCCATACCGGTAGCAACCACTAATGCGCGGCCGGTGCCTCCTGTCACGCTGGTACCGAGGAAGACCATATTGTTTCGCTCTGCCAACGGCGTTTCCATAGGCAAGCCGTCGGTGAACTTGCCTACCGCCTGCGATTCACCAGTGAGCGGCGCTTCGTTGATGCGAAGAACCGATATTTGGATCAGGCGGGCATCCGCAGCAACCAAATCCCCGCCTTCGAGCAACAGGATGTCGCCAGGAACAACCGTAGTCGCATCAATCACCACGCTATGGCCGCCGCGCATCACTCGGCAATGGGGCGCTGTCAGACGGGCCAGCGCTGCTGCTGACTTTTCGGCACGATACTCCTGAATGAAACCGATCACAGCGTTCAGGACTACAATGGCAATGATGGCGATACCATCTATGGTTTCGCCCAGTGCGGCGGAAACCGCCGCCGCACCCATCAGCACCCAAATAATGAGACTTTTAAACTGGCTTATAAAAATGACCAAAGCCGAAAATGGCTTGCCCTTGCGTAGTTTATTTTGCCCATACCGGGCGAGCCGCTTTTTCGCTTCATTGTTGGCAAGACCTTGCTCTACATCGGTAGTAAGAAGGCTTGCAGCTTCGTTAATCGATAGCTTGTGCCATGTGTTCATTTTTTATGTTCCTTGTGTTGACAGAGAATCGGCAATGCCAACGTTTATTAACCTTTTGATTTTTCAATATTTCGATCTGCACTTCCCGGCAGACGGCAAAATCCTTGTGCAGGCAAATCCAGGGCGCTGTTAAATTTGCTGGATAAATTCTGAAAGGCAATGAGCCCCGTTAGTTCAACTATTTCATCTTCGTTAAAGTATTCATGCAGACGTTGAGACAAATCATCATCAACCTGCCGGTCGGTATACGTCACAGCCTCAACATAGCCCAGGATAACTCTTTCCTTGCTATCAAATAGCTCGCTTTCTTGCCATCGTTCAAGAGCTTCCACCTTATTCATTGAACCCGTTCTTTTTGCCAACATGGCGGAGTTAATATCAACACAAAAACGGCACTCGTTTATTTGCGAGACTCTTACGGTAATCAAGGAACGTAGAACCGGATCGATAGGGCTGCTTTTTCTATCCAGCACTCCGTAGAGTATGGCTATCGCTGCAAACAGCCTGGGGACTCTGGCCCAGGTCAACGCAGGCTTAAGAATTTGTCCGTATTTTCTTTTTTGATTCCAAAAGAATGGACGAAGATACCAGGGATAACTGGAATCAGGTTTTTCTGTAACTCTCATCTCATCACCGAACAGGTAGTAAACATCCGTACTCATCCGGAGACGGCACGGGCAATGACCGAAAACGAACGAGGAGATAGGAAAACTCCCATCCCCTCAATCTTGTGTGAAGCGTTACATCTGACGATGCATTTTCGCCATTTCCAGGTTGGCCTCGGCGGCTTTTTCATAGACGTCAATCAGCCTTTGACAATGCGCTTTAAAATCTTCTGCCTGTCTGCCGTATTGATAGCTTTTTGCTTGATACTGGCTAAGCAGCTTCTTGTGTTCCTCAACCTTAAGCTGCATTTCTTTCGCTGCTTCCTCATAGTGTTTTGCCAGTGCTTCATGATCGGTTTTGGAGCTTGCGCTTTGCACGGCTTGACTCATATCCATCGGATGAGGGTCCATTTCAGCGCAAGCTGACAGTAGTCCAAGTGTTAATGCTAAGGTAATCGGTAATTTAGTTTTCATGGGTTTTCTCCGGAATAATTTAATTAAGTTAGTGACATCATATTTTTAGAGTGTTATCAGTGTTACCTCCTTATATAGCCAGTGGGTGTATGGAAGAATGAAATCCCGCAGTTCTTAGCAAATGCGGGGGTAGTAAACCCAGCGGTGTGACTGTTATTTAAAACGATCGTCCCTTATCCCAGGGGTGGCCATGGCCACCAGGATGTGACGAGTAGACATTTTTAATTCCTTTAGTAGTTGATGCACACGAAGAAACAGTGAGCACTAAAATAGCTATGACTATCACAACCTGTTTTCGACCTCTAAATAATGTGTTAATGAACGACATCCACGGCTCCTTGCTTACGCTTTTCTTGAAATTGCAGCACCAGACTGTAAATCACCGGAAATACCAACAGGCTTAATATCAACACGGTCAACATGCCGCCCAGCGCAGGAGCAGCGATACGTTGGGTGACATCCGCCCCGGTGCCTGTGGCCCACATGATAGGAATCAAACCGACGATATTAGCAAGGGACGTTATCGCTACCGGCCGCACCCGCATAGCTGTGGCGGCTTCTGTCGCTGCCCTAATTTCTTCACCGGTTAAGGGCGCCTGTTTTTTAGCCCGTAGCTTGTCAATTTCGATGTCGATAAAACTTAGCACCATGACACCGGTTTCAGCAGCGGTGCCGGCGAGGGCGATGAAACCGACATAAACCGTCACCGACAAGTTATATCCCAGCCAGTATACGAACCAGATGCCGCCGATCAGGCTGAAAGGAATGGTCAACATGACGATGGTCGGCTCGGTGATGTTGCGAAAGGCGACATACAGCAGGATAAAAATCAGCAGCAGTGTAATGGGGACAACGACGCGTAGTCGTTCCGCCGCGCGTTCCATGTATTCGAACTGGCCCGACCAGATGATGGTATAACCGGCCGGTATCGTGACGCGTTCTGCTAAGGCTTTTTTTGCAAGTTCAACATAGCCGCCGATGTCAGAGGTTTTAAGATCCACATAAATCCAGGCATTAGGCCGTGCATCTTCGGTTTTAATGACATCCGTTCCACGTTTGAAGCTAATCTCTGCTACTGAAGTCAATGGTATTTGGCTTCCTGTGGGGGTGGGGATTAATACGCGACGCAGCGCCTCAGGGTTATCCCGCAGATCACGCGGATAGCGTAGATTGACCGGATAACGTTCCAGACCTTCGACGGTTTCGGTGATATTCATGCCGCCGATCGCGCTTTGAATCACATCCTGCACATCGCCGACCGTTAGGCCATAACGTGCGGCGGCTTCACGGTTAATGTCAAAATCCAGAAAATAGCCACCAACGGCTCGATCACCGTATGCCGACAGCGTATCCGGCAAGGTTTTCATCGCCTGTTCGATTTGTAGCGACAGGGATTGCAAGACGTTCAGATCGGGACCGGATACCTTGATGCCGACCGGCGTTTTAATGCCGGTAGAGAGCATATCTATCCGGGTTTTGATAGGCATGGTCCAGGCATTGGCTAAGCCAGGAAAATGAATGGCCTTATCCATTTCATCCATCAATTGCCGCGTGGTTTTACTCGGATCAGGCCACTGGTTTTGCGGTTTTAGCTGGATGGTGGTTTCCACCATCATCAGTGGTGCGGCATCGGTTGCTGTTTCAGCCCTGCCGATCTTGCCGAAGACAAGATGCACTTCGGGAAAGGTTTTTATGATCTTGTCTGTTTGTTGCAAGACTTCTTTAGCTTTGGTGATACTGATACCTGGGAAGGTCGTGGGCATATATAAAATGTCGCCTTCATCCAGCGGCGGCATAAATTCACTACCAATATTTGATAGCGGGTATAGCGTAGAAGCCATTAACAGCAACGCCAAAATCACCGTTGCGGCACGCCAACGCATCGCCATTTTTAAAACCGGCGAGTGAATCGTATGCAAAAAACGGTTAATCGGATTTTTTTGCTCAGGAATGATCTTGCCGCGCACAAAATACCCCATCAACACCGGCACCAGCGTAATCGTTAAAATCGCGGCCGCCGCCATCGCATAGGTTTTGGTAAACGCCAACGGACTGAATAATCGCCCTTCCTGTGCCTCCATGGTGATGATCGGCAGAAAGGAAACGGTAATCACCAGCAGTGAGGAAAATAGCCCGGAACCGACTTCGCGAGAGGCGTTGCCGATAACTTGCCAACGTTCACTGGGTGTCAGTTCGGCCTGTTTCTTCTCCGTTGCTTCCGCCAGATGTTTGTGGGCATTTTCGACCATTACCACCGCACCATCGACCATATCGCCAATTGCCAGCGCGATACCGCCCAGCGACATGATATTGGCATTCATCCCTTGCCATTTCATCACGATAAAAGCCATCAAAATACCCAACGGCAAGGTAATCACAATTACCAAAGAGGAACGCAAATGCAGTAAAAACAAGGCCACCAGCGCACAGACGATGATCAGTTCCTGACTCAGTGCATCCTTTAACGTGTCCACCGCGCGTTCGATTAAACTGCCGCGGTCATAGACAGTGACAATTTCAACGCCTTCCGGTAAGCCTTTTTTGAGTTCCTCCAGTTTTTTCCGCACGTCTTCAATCGTTGCCAAAGCATTGTCGCCGAAACGCATGATCACCACGCCGCCAGCCACTTCGCCTTCACCGTTCAGCTCGGTGACGCCTCGCCGCAGTTCCGGGCCAATCTGAACATGAGCAACATCCTGCAGACGTATCGGCGTACCGTTGCTATCAACACCCACCGGGATGGTATTCAGGTCAGCGATGGATTTGATATAACCCAAGCCTCTGACCATGTATTCGGTTTCACCCACTTCCAAAAGCCGACCACCGACATCGTTATTGGAGCGTTTGATGGCCATCATCACGGTGGATAACGCAATGTCATAGGCTTGCAGGGCGTTGGGATCAACTTCCACCTGGTATTGCTTTACATAGCCACCGACCGAAGCGACTTCGGACACTCCGGGAACCGTTTGTAATGGATAACGTAAATACCAGTCCTGAAGCGAGCGCAGTTGCGCCAGATCGTGCTTGCCGGTCTTATCCACCAAAGCATATTCGTAAATCCAGCCAACACCGGTGGCATCGGGACCCAGTGTCGGCGTGACGCCTTGCGGCAAGCGATTTTTCACATAGTTGAGATATTCCAGCACCCGCGACCGTGCCCAATACATGTCCGTGCCGTCTTCGAAAATGACATAGACAAACGACAAGCCGAAGAACGAATACCCGCGTACCACCTTGGCATGTGGCACGGCCAGCATGGCAGTGGTTAAGGGGTAGGTGACCTGGTTTTCGACTACCTGCGGGGATTGATCGGCATAGTCGGTGAAAATAATCACCTGCACGTCGGACAGATCCGGTATCGCATCCAGCGGCATATTTTTAAACGACCAAACACCACCTATCGCTAGGATAATAGCCGCCAGCAATACCATGAAGCGGTCTTTCAAGGCGCAATTGATGATGAAATCAGTCATGTTTGTGCGCTCCTGACTCCGCGGGCAACGATTCTGTTACGGACGGCGGTGCGGAAGGTGCCATCATTTTGGCGGTGGCTTCATTCAGTTTTGATTCTGAATCAATGAGAAATTGCGCCGAAGTAACCACTTCCTCGCCAGCAGTCAGACCGTCAATGATGGCAATTTCGTCATTGGACGACAATCCCGTTGTCACCTGCCGCGGCTCAAATTTGCCGGGACCGCGCACCACCAACACCTGGGTTTGTGCACCGGATCGAATCACCGCTTCTGAGGGGATCACCACCGCCTCTACTTTCTTACCAGCATGGATGGTCACTTCGGCAAACATATCGGGTTTTAACATTAAATCGGCATTATCAAATACCAGCCGCACTTTTATGGTTCGAGTCTTGGCTTCGGCGTAAGGATAAATAAACGCCAAGTGTCCCTTGATCGTGCGGCCCGGCACACCTGCCAAGCGCATTTCAACCGAGTCCCCTTCCTTAACCCAGGGCAGCTCGTACTCGTAAATATCGGCATACACCCAGACGTTGGATAAATCGGCAATCATGTATAACTCTGTTTCGGGCGTAACGTATTGCCCTTCGCGGGCGCCGATGTTAATCACGATACCGTCCGCCGGGGTATGAATATGCAGGCCTTTTTTGATGGCTTGGCTTGTCGTCAGGTCATGCAACTGGTGCTCAGGAACATCCAACAGCTTCAAACGCTCACGGGAACTTTTGACCAGGTCTTCCGCGCCGCGGCGAATGTCTTCGATCGGGCTTTTTTCCAGCACTTTAAGATTGTTTAACGCCAGCACATATTCCTGCTGACTAGCGACCAATTGCGGGGAATAAATGCTCAGCAATTCTTCATTCTTCCTGACCCATTGCCCGGTTTTATCGACACGCAGTGTTTCAATCCAGCCTTCGGTTTTGGGATGCAGGCGGACGATGTGCTCTTCATCATAGGCGACGCGACCTACTGCGCGGACGACATGGGACAGCAGCGTCTTTTTAGCAATGGCAGTTCGCACCCCCATGTTTTGGACAGTGACCGGATCGATTTTTACGGCGCCTGCGGGAGCGTCCGTTTTTTCCTCGTCATCGGCAGACACCGGCAGATAATCCATGCCCATATTGTCTTTTGCCGGCACCGGTGAAGTGACCAATGGATTCATCGGATTGCGGTAAAACAGAATTTTGGATTGTTTAGGCGAATTATCGTCGGCATAAACCGGTACATAATCCATGCCCATGTCATCCTTAGCAGGTACCGGGGAAGTCGCCGATGGATTCATGGTACTTCTGTAAAACAAAGGCTTTCTGCTATCTGCGGATTGAACTACCGGTTCATGGTTGGATTGCTGAGCCAACCAATAGCCGCCGGCCAAGCCTATCGCCAGCGTCACAATAGCGGTGAATAGAAGTTGCTTATTCATAAATATCGTCCTCGCCTACATTTGCGCTTAATTCCGCTAGCGCTTGTTGGGCTTCTGTAAAAGCTTTCCAGTATTGGGTTTCGTATTCGAACAACGTGATTTGGCTGCGCACCAGGTTCAGGAAATCAACTTTGTTGACTTGATAACCGGCCAGCATGGAAGCAACGGTCTGCCGCGCCTGCGGAATGATGCCGGTATCGAACAATACAAACTGCTGCTTGGCACGCTGGTAGTCGCTGTGGCTTTGGGTGATTTGCGACCTAACTGAATTCCATTGATCCTGCAGGGCATAGCGTTGTTGCATCAGTTCGCTGCTGCGCTGGTCGATCATCTTGTTCTGCTTGCTGCCGGCAAAAATCGGCACATTCATGCTGACGCCCAGGCTTAATAAATCCGACCGCCTAGTACCGTTTGGCATGTTATTGCGAGCACCGTAAGCCGCTTCGACATTAAAATCGGGGAGAATATCTTTTTTGGCTAGATCCAGCTTTGATTGTGCGCCGTTAATCCCTTGACGTTCACTTTCCAGTAACGGCCGTGACGTTTCCGCTTGCTGGTAAAGCCGGTCTTCCGGTCTGATCTCCTGCAGCTGTAACGCTACCTTTGCAGGTAATTGTGCCGTCGTGTTGGCGGGCTGATTTAGCAATGCGTTAAGCTTGGCAACGGTGCCGCGCCGCATGCCAGTCAGGCTGATTTTTTGATCCAGCAACTTGGATAATTCCAGTTGGGCCAGCAGCACATCCTGTTGCAAGCCTTCACCGACTTCATATTTGCTTCTAGCAATATCAACGAACTGTTGCAGCAAATTATGGTTGCTATCGACAATCTCCAGCGACCGATCCAGATAGAACACTTGCCACCACAGGATTTTGACGTCGCTCAGCAACACCAGCCGCAGCTCATCGGCATTCAACGTCGCAGCCTCAGCTTCATACCTAGCGGCCTGTTCACGCAATGCCAGCTTACCGGGAAAAGGAATGCCTTGAGATAGACCAAAGCCCAACTGCGTCATGTCTTCCTGCCGAGTGTTAAAGCTATTTGTCGGCAGACTCATGGCATTAAAACTGATTTGCGGATCGGGCAAACTGCCTTCTTGCGACGGAATTGCAGCCATTGCCTTGGCACGGGCCAGCATTTGCGCCAAGTTAGGGTTATCCTGAGTGACTTTTTGGGTTACTGCCTCAAGCGTTAATGCTGGCTGTTCGGCAGCGACAGCAACACTACAGGCAAGTAGTAGCGCCGCTATTCGCAGATAGCGCGTTAATTGCAATACTGATGACATGATTGTCCTCGAAACTACGTTGTAACAACGGCAACCGGCGCAATTTACCCGTGCAGCAATAAAATACTGGATAAACGCAACTTGATTACCTTGAACTGTCGGGCCTTGTGTCGTTTGGTTAGACTGGACCGACCTAAAACGTTTAGAGGATAGAAATAGGAGGCTTTATATCGGGAGGAGCAATTAGTGAAATAGAGTAGGGAATTATCGAATGGATATAATGGGCAGGGCTATGAACTGAAACAAAATCAAAGGACGTTGTGATTGCGCAATCGACGCATACATGAAAACTACAACCGGCTGGATGCGACTTATTCGGCTGGCAGTGATCGCCATGTTGTAAAGATGAATTACCGTCATTATCAGCCTGGACGAACGCAACACCAGCATGCACAGCAGAAAACTGACTTGCGATATCTGAATAATGCGCAAACGCCAACGACACAGGCAAGATTGCCATAATGAGCATTAACATTAGGATTACACGTTGTCTGAACATGCGACTGAGTTTAACTAGAAAAGAAATGTAAAAAAGATCATTTAGGAATTTATTGGTTTTTATCCTAGTCCTATTTCAAAATGAATACAACTTGGTGATTTCCGATTTCCACATCACCATCTGTATAGCTCTATACGACGCACTCACAATCTATTTAAGATATTTGCTTGTGCTCTTGGCGGTTCAAATTTGGCCGAATAAGTTAGTAAGTATTTATTGCAATGAGGGCCTTTACATATTGACTGACTGTCGGCTATGTAGTGAAGTCCAGACGAAAAAATTGATTATGATCAACGACCGGTTAGGGTCGCTATGGATAGCTATCCATAGCAACCCATCTAGGGCTTCTTTATGCTGGGTCTTGAACTGATGGGTGGCTCGGTTGCCTTCTATTCGCAGGGTGTGGAACAACTCGGCAACATTGGTTTCCAAGCGAATTTCACGATTCAACTTGAACAATAAATCGGCTTGGCCGGTTTTGTCATCGAACTCAATGCCACATCGCACAGCTAAATCTTGAGCCAGCGCTTCACCTAATTGGCGTAGTTTGATGAGTGTGGTGTTGGGATCGCTAGCAAATGAACTCTCAGCAGAAGTCGCTAACTGACAAAATAAGGGGTCATGTTCCTGTAAGAAAGCAAAATTACTCATTTCGTCCATAATTCCCTGAGGGCTTAATATTTCTGCTGCTTAGATTGCCAGTTAGTTTATTAGTATAAACAAGTTAGTACTTTTTTTAATATTTTTGGTTTTGCGTTAAATACAAATAGAATTAAATTCACTTTACAAGGTTTAATCAGAAGATTGATGGGGTATTTCTTTTGCATATCAAATTCTTCTTTCATCTGAGCTAATCCGTAAAACGGATCATAGCTGACTCTATGTCAACTCCCTGCTTGCTCCCAGTATTCGTGAATAAAACCGATCTGCCCAGCCTTCAATGGACTTTGAATCTAACTCCCCTTTATGTCCCGATTTGGGGTGATGTATACCGTGATGGTTGTTTTTACCGCACATCTGATCAAGCAACTTCGAAGGCCATCGCAAAGATCCGCGTACAAGTTCTTCCTCTAAGCGTGTTAAATCCCGCTCTAAACTTGATGTTGGTTTTAGGATTAGTAACTTTGTCGATAACGGTTTATCTGCATCAGAAGTGTCGACCTCAAGTATGTGGAATATTTTTCCAGAAATTGAAACTTCAATAACAGCCAAGCATCTGGGGTTTCTATCCGTTGTCAGTAAGTGTTTATTACACCGAGGAATAGAAGGTAATTTGCGAAGTGGAAATCTAATGACCGAACACTCATCCTTGTTTTCAAGCAAACGAGTCATTGTAAAAAAACAAGTAAACTTGTTTATGTAAAGATACGCATCATCTGTTTGGTCATCTATGTTGTTCCAATCGGCACCAGGAAGATTCCCTGTGATATCTGATTCATCGGTACTTGCATCCTTAGATACATAATCGGGTTCACTGTCGTTTTTTTTACCTGATTTTGCGGATGTTTTCTTATTTGCGATACGGTTTGTTTTTATAGGCTTATCAAACTCAATTTCTATAGTGTCCGGCCTGAGAATTACTCTTTGGGTATCAGAGCTAGGAGTAATGCCATCATGAATAATATGCTCAGATGGTAAATTATTTCCTGATGCAGCAGCCCCCCTTTTTGATCCATGGACCGATTGTTCAAAATCGGGGTGGAAGAAGTCAACCTCTGATGGTACTTCAGCTCTTATGTTACGAATACCATGAATCTCGTAAACAAACATACTTTTAGTTTCATTGTCTATCCATCCCCTAACGCTGAACTTGGTATTTGGCAATGGTGGAGGCTCAAAACTAAAGTTCCAGTGTCGATAGCAGTTGACATCATAACCGTTCATTTTCTGGTGCTTCCCGATACTCTCGTAAGATTTTCGAGCATTCTCATCAAGCAATATCCAACTTAAAACCCTCCGGCAACCTGGATCATTGAAATGCTTAAGTGAAAAATTTGATGAAATCATTACGTTAACAAGAGCTCGATCAACATCCCTATTTATCTTAATATCAAACTCGGCAGCTAAATAATCTGGCTCAAGCGATGTTCTAGAGAGATAGTTGTCATGAAAGAATAGGGCTCTAGCAAGCTCAAATTGAGGAAGATAGATAGCCACACCATCATCATCGAATACAAAGCAACTTTGTTCTGCTTCTTCCCTTTTAGTATTTTTTAATGCGGGACAATCTTTTATCTTTTTGACATTCCAAAGACACGTAGTATCTATAGTAAACTCCCTTAAAAAACCTGGAGTTTTATGCTGCTGTGTTTCATTTAGGTAACGTTTTCGTGCTAAAACAGGGGCATTAGACATTCGCATGTAATTCTTTTCTTGCCGTGGGTAATAATCAATATTAATTGACCACTGACTGCCATTTTGTAATCGGAATAGCGTTCCAAACCCCAGAATTTTTACCTCGTCCTCTAAATAATCAAATCGAAATTTATCCATTTTCCCTTACTATTAATTCCAGAAATCGACGGGCTTTTTCTCTTAACCGTTCTTCACTTAGGCCCGACAATCTCAATATTTTCCATGGCTTCCAGTTATGGCGATCCAATGATACAGAATTGATTATTTTGGTAATTCGTCGAATCTGATAATCTTCAATAGATTCACAATACTTATCAAAAAATAATCTGGTTAGCGGAAGAATGCTAAGTTTCTTCTCAACTGTTGATGCATGATCAATGTGGGATAGAAACCATTTCATTGTCCGACGAGGTTTGCTCAAATCTGATTCATAATCATCTCGAATTTTGCAAAGTGATCGCACAATGGTTTTATCACGAACCTTCCAATCAACCCTACTATTTACAATTTTTGTAGGCAATTGATGTTGTTTATCTACATCCAAAAGCCAATCCCTATCGTGCCGATATAACCAAGCATATACAGCGCCTCCACTATTGGCTCTAGCTTGTTTTACTCCATACTGGCGAAGTAAGCTCACCCACTTTTCCCTGTATATATTTGTTTCGCTTACATTAACTAATTGGCTAACTGAAATTTTATAAGATTCATATGGCTCTTTAGGATGAGAAAAAACTGATTTAATCTCGTCCTCAAATAGCCAGCCAGCAGATAAAAAAGCATCCAACACAACAATGTGCTCAAGGTAACTGAATGACTTCCGGTGTTTTCTAAATATCGAGCGAAGCCAACAGGTTTGATCGTCTTTGACAGTCAATCCATGAGCACTTAACCATTGTAGCCCCCAGTGTTCAATAACCCTTTGCTTAATCGCCTCATACTGAATCTGATGACCGCGATTTGATCCACTACTTTGAGCTATCGACTTATAGTAGCTGGTCCATTGGTGACAAGTTGGGGATAGCATGGAGGGGCAACCCAAGATACTAAGAACTTGTTTTGTTACCGCCCTGGACTGATAGGAAGACTTGTTTTGCCTATTATTTGGGCAGTTTTTTGGTGTTGCAGGGAAAAATTCATGTCGATGATACCCATGACGCTCAACATTCGCAGTCAAAAGCTGCCCATGCTCTAAGCAACAGTCAGCACCAAATACCTGCCACTGCCGACACCAGAAATATTCTCCATAAACAGATTGCTGATCCTCCAAACATTTTGGACAATACTTGAGGCTTTGGTCTTGCTGAACTCTTGACGCAACAACTCCAAGCGCCAAATGAACCGCTCCCTGCGAAACACCAGCCATCCAATTGAGACACTGTAGGCGCCTATCTTCATTGACAAATGGAGCATAAATAGGGAAAAGAGTATGCCTATTAACCAAATTTTCAACACCCAGATTTAATGTTTCCGGGTACAGACCAGCAATTTTTTGTAAGTGACATGGTAAATCAAGTGTCGCAATCACTTTGCGATTTCCAAACACCTCTTCTAAAAGTTCTTTTGGTGATTCTATGCCAAAGTGAGTTCCAGCCCGAGCCACAGTGCTGTATATCAGCTCATTGGTATAGGGAACAGGAAAGCCAAGCATTGTTAACTTGCTTTATTGAGCCAGTATTTGAGATCAAAAATGGTACCTTGGCTTTTAAGTGTTTCATACATCTGACTTTGATCCCCCTGCGATGACTTGAATCTGATATCGTCAGTTTCTAACTTATGCCAATCTTTTTCCTTAATATGTATAATATTATTTGAAGGTGCTTTTTCTTGCTTCTGTTTTAAATTTTCGTACCACCCTAGAACAAGCGGGATCATTTCTCTAACAGATAGCTTGGAATGATCAGCAAATACCTTTTCAATTAACGGAACGAGCAGATCTGAATGGCAATCCATTCCCCTAAGTAAATTATATAGCCGCAATGCCTGTTCATTACCACTAAATCGCTCTTTTTCAGAACTTTCATCAAGATGGTAAGCGTCTATTTTTTTGCGAAGTTCAAGAACTTTTTTATCAATATCTTGAACATGAAGATCAGAATATTTTGCAATTAGCTCAGGATCACCTGATCTTAAAGCTGCTAGCATTGGGTGCACTGGTTTGAGCTCTTCGTCATAAACATGTCGCAATAACTTTACGTTTATTCTTTCAAGGCCAATAGCTATAGCTCTAAGCTGAGCTAGCACAAATAGTTTTACAACTATATCTAATACTCCCTGGGAAAGGTCATACCAACAATCTCTTATTTCATCAGAAATAATCTCATCGCGTTTTTGCAACCACTGATACTTCCAAAGTGTGTCCGTGAATGCGATCCATTCAGTTCTTTTTAATTTGCCCGTTTGGGAATCTGGAAGCTGTTTTATTGCTCTCATGGGCTCCCAAAAAAGCGAACCAAATCCAGCACTGCGCCTGCCAGATTGAAGCTCTAATTCAAAAATGGGTCTGGCCTTTGGGGTTCCGACCAAAATCACCGGCACACCAACTGTGTTAACTAATTCAACAAAAAACTCCAGCATTGCATCCTGACCTCCAGAGCGCTTGCTGTTAAGCCTTTGAATTTCGTCGATCACCAACATACCAATTGCTCTATGAGTAGCCACTTGGCTCATCAATGCAAGCAGAGTTGGTTGCCCGTGCCGTTTTTGACCATATTTTTGTTCATAATTGGTATGTAGTACTTTATCTACTTCTCGAAAAAAATTAAGACAGAGACTCTTCAAAGAACCATTATTGGGACATTCGATCCTCAAATAGCTTAACTGAGTAAAGTTATGCTGTTCGTGAAAAATCACCTGAGGATAAGATGCCAAAATTCGATTCACTGTCGAGCTTTTACCGCTCCCAGAACATCCAATCAACGATAAACTGCGAGCAGTTGAACGGGTATGAGCGAACCTAAAACTATCTAATTCTCCACTCATAATACGTTCATAGCCATTTTGCATATGGCGATTCAAAGAGCCATCACTTAAGTTACGACCAACATAGCCACTTCGAATCATTATTGATATCTTTTCTTCCAGCTGAAGATGGTTCGCAATTGGTTGAAAAAAATCATCCAATAGGGCAGAAATTATATGCGCGCGTTTTCGACCATCGGCATAAACATCCGTAGGATTAAATTCAACAATCCCGGTAAGTCCTTTTTTAATTTGCTGGACAGACATAATTGGTGGCAAAGCTTCAATTAACGGGTTTCCTTTATACCTTTCTGCACCAGGATCACAGTAAACTGCATTTACAAAGTTACTTGGTAAAGACATTTACTCGCCCTCATTAAAAAGCTCATCGAGATGATTAGGGTAACTAAAATCTTCAGCTATGTGCTCCCCTAAATGAATAACCTGAGCGGTATTTTTATTCATAACGATGGGAGGTCGGTATGCCGAATCTTGCCTCTCCAGTTTTTTTTCTTTACGCTTATTATCATTAATTGCGGCAATTTGCTCAGCATTCGTTAGTCCAGTTGTATCTGGAGCTTTTGATAACGCGGATTTTATCTTCGATTTAATAAAAATCTCATGCTCTCGCTTTTTCTTCTCAGATAGCTGGCCTACTTGAGCCATTACTTTTTTCTGCTGATCCTGAACTTGCCACACATCCCAGAATGAGCAATTCAAAAACTCCCGTGAACGCTGAGCAAGTTTACATGTCCAATATTCGGCACTATTTCTCTTTGGAAACAAGTAGATATTATCTGCTGAGGCAGGATCATAACCGGCATCAAGATTAACAGGCCGTGACACACCTGAAGAGCGATGCAACCAACCCTCCTGGATAACTTCTGATGATGTAAAATATATGCCAAAAGCACTAATACCAAGTTCAGAAATACTCACTTTCACTCTTGGCAACAAACTAACTCGCAAAGCATGTTCAGATGCAGACCTTAGCCGTCCTGTACGATGTTGAATCCCCCAATTCCATAGCTGCAATGGAACAAGCGGTAAATCAGCTGGCATATCAATTTCACGGTCATATTTTTTGAGAGTTGCATATTGATTGTGATATAGGATCGACGCTAGGATTATCTCTTTAAAATCTCGAACGGATAGTTTCGCATCCAACCGGTAATCTTTGTCACCTCTTTTTTTAATTTTTGTTCCTTTTACTACGCCAGGAGCAAAGGGGGTGAAATCAGCTTGAATAGTCTTAAAACTGCGCTCAACAATACCTTTAGCATCACCTCTATAAGGAGGAGTGTTCTCAATCCTAACGGAAAAATTGTTTTCCAAGCTTTCAATTTGATGGCCTAATAGCTCTCCTCGATCAGCAAGAATAGCATCTGGAAGCCCGACTACAGGCCAAATTTCTTCATCAATATCGAACCCATATTTTTTGCAGTAAGCTACTTTATTCGTCATGGCCATCACCAAGGCTTGCATAGCTGCAACATATGATGGATTCTCAAAGCCAACATAGAAACCCGCAATCATCCTACTGAATACATCTTTAACAATGTAAACCACTGGCCTACCAACAATGTTGCCTCTGTCGCTATCAGAAACCAAGTAAATATCGGCAATAGTTGCATCAATTTCAAACCTTGAACCTGGGCCAAGTACTTGAGTATTCGCAGTCGAACTCAGAGGTTTAATATCCTTATTGAATTCAATTTTGCTTGAACGTTTTTTAAGTTTTTCGACCAGCTTGTATTCCCGCTTATAGAAATGGTTCATTTGCCAGTTAGTTGGTATTTCTTCCTCTGGAGCATTTGGGAAATGAGCCTCATATATATCTTTAAACCTTCTATGAGCATAAGGAAAAGAATAGCCTTTGTCCGTTAGTAAATACTTGTCTATCGCGATGCGAAATAGCCTCTCAATAAACTCATCAATATTAACTCCTACTCCAGGCATATATTTTCTTGGACGCCCAAGCTTTTGATTTTGTGCCACACGCTTTTTACCTCTAGCTCCTGAGTTTTTATAGTCAGGAAGCAGCGCATTCGGTATTTGCCCGCGCTGCCAATAGCGCCTTGCCATACGATACAAGGTTTGCTTTGTAGATCCATGCTCTTCGATTATCTGGCTAATAATTTCCGCCCGGACCTTTGGCAAAAAAAACTCTGGCGAATCAATAAGTGGCTTAATGAGCTGATAATTTTTATCTCGTTTGAGCTTAGCGGTAGAACCGTCTTCTGGCATTTGGAACAACAACTCACTAAAAAACTCATTTTCTCGAGTTAATTCCCCTTCATCTATAGCTGATCGTAGCTCTTCAAGATCAATGAGTGATGGGAATGAAGTGTCATCATCGATTCGAATCCAGACCACCTGCGTCGATAACAAAGCCAAAATTCGATACATAGCACCGTTGTACTTCAATATCTCATTGATTTGAAACATGGAGCGCCCCCACTAAAAGATCAATGCTACTCAACTTTAATTGTTTAGCCTTTAACTTTATTGTTGGTGTGAATAAATCAAATAGAAAACATCGTCTAGCAAGTAATTGGCGAAATTCTTTAAGTGATTCACCAGGAGGCAGGTCATAAGCAACATCTAGAGACTTACAGATATCAATCATCAAGCTATTTGGCGTTTTCTGAAAGTGGTGGGCGAAGAACTGGATGCGCTCTAATAGAGTCTCGTTACTTATTTCATCTCGATTTGCAGGGTAAAGCCAATTGATATTTTTGACGACAACACCAGGGATTTCTTTCTCTGTAACGATATGCCAAGGTATATCCTTTTCAAGCCAATATCGCCTTTCAATTTCTAATTTCTCTATGGTTCTAGGATCGTTTAAAGCATCTGCATACTTAGCCTGAAGTACGAACTTAGGTCGCTCAAGATCATTGGTATTCACCAGAAAATCAGAGGACATGTATTGTTTAACGCCAGAAATGGCAGGATGAGAAATACCATTATCAACAGCCAACCTACTGGTGATATCTCTTTCTAAAGGAAACTGCTCTCGAATTTCTACAACTTCTGAATGCCATTCTAGCAAGAGAAAAACTGCAAGTTCGAGATCAGATAATAAGTGATGTGTACGCTGCGATTTATGCCCAAATATACGATGAGATCTACCTTCTGAAGGTAAATCTCGAACGGTTATCCATGGTTTGTATTCGAAGCCCCGACCTGAACCACGGCCATTTTTGATCCATTGTTGAAATTTAGCTTCCGAAGTACTGTATGTTTTTCTAGCCATAATAAAACCGTCCTAGATTGCTCGTTCTCTAAGACTAGCCTAAGATGGTTTCAATATGCAACTTTATTACTTAGTATGATACTTTATTACTCAGTATGATACTTTATTACTTTCCTACAACACTTCCTTGTGTATCAGGCAGAATTATTCGACAGTAACCGATTTGGCCAAATTTCTAGGTTGATCAACATCTGTACCTTTTAATACCGCGACATGGTATGACAATAACTGTAAAGGTATGGTGTACACAATAGGTGCAATTTCGTTTTCAACTTGCGGCACTTTGATAATCTGGACATTTACATCATTGGATGATGCCAGTGTTTCGTCCATAAAAACAATCAGCTGTCCGCCTCTGGCACTGACTTCTTGCATATTGGATTTCAATTTTTCCAATAAACTGTTATTTGGTGCCACAACAATTACCGGCATGTCCGCATCAATTAACGCCAATGGACCATGCTTAAGTTCACCGGCGGGATAAGCTTCGGCATGAATATAAGAAATTTCCTTTAATTTTAACGCGCCTTCCATGGCAATCGGGTATTGAGTGCCTCTGCCCAAAAACAATGCATGCTGTTTTTCGGCAAATTGTTCAGCCAAAACGCTAATTTGTTCATCAAGTTGTAAAACCTTTTCAACTTTACCGGGCAAAGCAAACAACTCAGAAGTAATTTTTTGCTCTTGCGATTCTGTTAATTGGAATCTTCTCCCCAAAGCGATGACCAGCATCATCAATGTGACTAGTTGGGTAGTAAATGCTTTGGTTGATGCCACACCGATTTCTGGGCCGGCGCGCGTTAACAAGGCTAAATCAGATTCTCTAATTAATGAACTTTCCGGTACATTACATATCGCCAATGAATACTTGCCACCAAGTTTTTTAGCTTCTTGTAATGCCGCCAAGGTGTCGGCAGTTTCGCCTGATTGCGACAATGTGACTATCAGCGTATCAGGTGCCAACACCGGGTTTCTGTATCGAAATTCGCTGGCCACTTCAATATTACAAGGCACACCAGCGAGTTGCTCAAACCAATATCGTGCAACCAATCCGGCATGATAACTGGTGCCGCAAGCCAGGATTTGCACTGATTTAACGTTGTCAAAAACTTCAGTCGCGTTATGTCCGAAAGCATTTTCAAGCAGTCTGTTATTAATAAATCTACCTTCTAATGCCTGCGAAATCGCAAATGGCTGTTCGTAGATTTCTTTCAACATATAATGCCGATATGCGCCTTTATCTACTGAATCGGCTTTTAATTGGCTTTCCTTAATTGGTCGATTTACGTGGTTGTCATTAATATCGTAAATAACCAGCCCATCTATTGTGATGGCGGCTATATCGCCATCTTCTAAAAAGATAAATCGCTGTGTTACAGGCAGTAAAGCAGCAATATCAGAAGCAATGAAATATTCACCTATTCCAACGCCAATCACTAGCGGACTACCTTTTCTACAGGCAATTAGCGTATTGGGGCTGTCGATACTCATTACCCCCAAGGCATAAGCACCTTCCAACTTTTTTATGGTCTGCTTTACTGCATTTAATAAACTATCTGCTGAATTCAGGGCATCGAAAATCTCATGGACAATGACTTCTGTATCTGTTTCAGAAGTAAAAATATACCCATTTTGTAATTGGTCTGATCTCAGCGAGTCATGATTTTCAATAATGCCGTTGTGGACTACCGCCACTTTATTGCGGCAAATGTGCGGATGAGCATTAGCTGTACTAGGCTTACCGTGTGTAGCCCAGCGAGTATGCGCAATCCCTATATTGCCAGCAATAGGCTCTGCTTCCAGCATCATTTCAAGACCTTTTACTTTACCTAAAGCCCTTTTTCGGTGAATTTTTTGATCATCGATAACGGCTAAACCTGCTGAGTCATAACCTCGATACTCAAGTCGTTTCAGACCTTCTAACAAAATAGGCACAACGTTACGTTGCGCGATTCCACCTACAATTCCACACATATTATTTTTCCTGTTTAACCGGTCTTTGCCATCCTTCAATAGAAATCTGTTTTACCCTACTTAAGGTAAGTTGATTCTCAGGACTATCTTTTGTAATTGTCGAACCCGCTCCAATAGTAGCGTATTTACCTATTTTTACGGGGGCCACTAATTGACTATCCGAACCAATAAAAGCACCATCTCCAATAACGGTTCTAAACTTGTTTACCCCATCATAATTACACGTAATTGTGCCTGCGCCGATGTTAACTTTACTACCGATGGTAGAATCACCAATATAGCTTAAATGGTTTATTTTACTGCCATGCCCTACTGATGATTTTTTGATTTCTACAAAATTGCCTATATGAACATGATCAGCTAATACTGTTTCTGGCCGTAGCCTGGCATAAGGACCAATCCTACTTCCTTCACCAATCTCAGCGTTTTCTATTACACAATTCGCAAAAATTTCAACATTATCGCCAATAACGGAGTTTATTATTAGCGTATTCGGACCGATTCTAACGTTATTACCAATACTATTATTGCCTTCAAAAATGACATTAACGTCACAGACTATATCTTGGCCCAGATTTTCAATTGTGCCCCTTAAATCAAAGCGGGATGGATCAATTAAAGTGACTCCTTGTTCCATCAATAAATTAGCCTGCTCCAATTGATAGACCCGTTCAAGGTGACTAAGCTGTAACCGGTTATTGACACCCAGTACCTCATCTGTAGTTTCAGGCTGACTGGTAACAACATCGACTCCATCAGCTACAGCCATTTCAATAATATCAGTCAAATAAAATTCGCCTTGGGCATTATTGTTTGTAAGCTGTCCCAGCCATTTTCTTAACTGTCCACCAAATACCGCTAGAATACCTGTATTAACCTCCGTTATTAATTTTTCATCAGCCGATGCGTCTTTTTCCTCAACAATTTTTTTAACCTTGCCTTCAGCATTTCTGACTATCCGGCCATAACCACTTGGATTATCGAGCTTTACTGTTAACAACGCTAAAGTTTGTTGATCAACATTTGCCAACAATTTATTAATAGATGATATTTTTAATAACGGCACATCTCCATAAAGGATAAGCACTTTGTGATTATCCGCAAACTGCTCTCTGACTTGCTGAACAGCATGACCAGTGCCTAATTGTTGCTTTTGCTCTATCCAGCTAGCATCCAGATGTTTCAGGGTTTCCCTTACCTGGTCCGCGCCATGTCCGTATACAATTGTTATGTTATTGTTTTCCAATGTACTACTCATATCGTAGACATGTTGCAACAACGTTTTATTGGCAATCTTATGAAGAATTTTAGGTAATTGAGAACGCATCCGGGTACCTTTTCCCGCTGCAAGAATAATCGTTGTTATATTCATTTTTTCATATCCATAAACAAAAAAAAGCCTGACAGCGAACAATCACTATCAGGCTTTAAATTCTAGGCCTAAGCCAAAGTTACTGCTATTCGCCGCGCTTTCTGAACCTGTCCAACGTTCTCAGCTGCATTACAGCTTCAAGTAATTGCGCCTGCGCAGTCGCATAATCTATTTTACCGGTCTTATCAGCTAAATCTTCTTCAGCTCTAGCCTTTGCTTCAAGCGCAGCAGCTTCATCAATATCTTTAGCTCTTATAGCACTATCAGCCAAAACTGTAACTATATGTGGCTGCACTTCTATAATTCCGCCTGAAATATAAAAAGGGTAACTTTCTTTATCACTGACTTTAACCCGTACTTCTCCCGGTCTCAGTCTTGATATTAATGGAGCATGACGTGGTGAAATACCAACTTCACCTAGCTCTGCTGGTGCAAACACCATTTCTGCTAATCCTGAAAATATTTCTTTTTCAGCGCTCACAATATCTACATGTACGGTCATGGTCATAATGTTACCTATGATTTTGTAGCTTATTTCAGTCCCTTTGCCTTCTCGAGGGCTTCATCAATGGTACCAACCATATAGAAAGCTTGCTCAGGAATAGCATCGTATTCACCGGCAATAATACCTTTGAAGCCCGCAATAGTATCTTTCAATGAAACATATTTTCCAGGAGAACCAGTAAAAACTTCTGCGACAAAGAAAGGTTGTGATAAAAACCGTTGCATCTTACGAGCCCTAGATACAGTTAACTTATCTTCTTCAGATAATTCATCCATACCTAAAATAGCAATAATATCTCTAAGTTCCTTATACCGCTGGAGAATACCTTGCACATTACGAGCGACATCATAATGCTCTTGACCAATTACAAGAGGATCTAACTGGCGACTTGTAGAGTCCAAAGGATCAATCGCGGGGTAAATACCTAATTCTGCAATTTGTCTTGACAATACAACTGTGGCATCTAAGTGCGCAAAAGTGGTAGCTGGTGAAGGATCTGTCAGGTCATCTGCGGGAACATAAACAGCTTGAATTGATGTAATCGATCCTGTTTTAGTAGATGTAATACGTTCTTGCAGAACGCCCATTTCTTCAGCCAATGTAGGCTGATATCCCACAGCAGAAGGCATACGACCTAATAAAGCCGAAACTTCGGTTCCTGCAAGTGTATAGCGATAAATATTATCAACGAAGAATAAAACATCTCGACCTTCGTCACGAAAATATTCAGCCATTGTCAAACCTGTTAAAGCCACACGTAATCTATTTCCAGGTGGCTCGTTCATCTGTCCATAAACTAGCGATACTTTATCAATAACATTTGAATCGGTCATTTCGTGATAAAAGTCGTTACCTTCACGAGTACGTTCACCAACTCCGGCAAATACCGAGTAACCACTATGTTCAATAGCAATGTTACGAATCAATTCCATCATGTTGACAGTTTTGCCAACACCAGCACCACCAAATAGTCCAACTTTTCCACCTTTAGTAAACGGGCACACTAAGTCAATGACTTTAATACCTGTTTCCAGTAGTTCATTAGCGGCAGCTTGATCAGCATAACTTGGGGCTTCTCTATGTATTCCCCATTTAACTTTCTCACCAATGGGGCCTTTCTCGTCAATCGGCTGCCCCAAGACATTCATAATACGTCCAAGAGTTTCTTGACCTACCGGAACTGATATAGGTGCATTGGTATTACTAACAGTTAAGCCACGGCTCAAACCATCCGTACTTCCCATTGCTATTGTTCTAACAACTCCGTCACCTAACTGTTGCTGAACTTCCAGCACCAATTCATTCCTTTCAACGTTTAAAGCGTCATAAACTTTGGGCAGTTCCTCACGTGAAAATTCCACGTCAACGACTGCACCGATAATTTGAACGATTTTACCCGAACTCATTGCGTTGTCCTCTAAAATTATGTTGATTGCTTGGGCTTAAACAGCGGCGGCACCGGCAACTATTTCTGAAATTTCTTGTGTGATAGCTGCTTGCCTGGCCTTGTTATATACAAGCTGCAGTTCACTAATTAAGTTACCCGCATTATCCGAAGCACTCTTCATTGCAACCATTCTAGCAGCCTGCTCACATGCGTTATTTTCAACCAAGCCTTGGTAAACAATAGATTCAATATAACGAACTAAAAGATAATCTAAAACCTCTTTAGCATCGGGCTCATAGATATAATCCCAATGTCTATTTAATTTTTCTTCGGTTTCGTTATCGATGACTGGAAGCAGTTGTTGGATAGTTGGCCGCTGCGTCATGGTATTCACAAAGTCATTGTTTGCTATATACAACTGGTCAATTTGACCAGTATTGTATGCATCCAACATGATTTTTATGATTCCGACAATATCCTGTAAATGAGGAGTATCGCCCAACTTGCTTACTTGCCCGACTAAATTGGTTTTCAGGCTGCTAAAAAAACCAAACGCCTTAGTACCGATAGTACAGACATCAACCTCTATTCCGTCTTTTTCCCATTGAACCAAGTTGCTTATTGTTTTTCTAAACAAATTTGAATTTAGGCCTCCACACAAACCACGATCAGAACTAATAATAATCAACCCGACTCTTTTAGTTTCTCGACTAATCAAAAACGGGTGTTTATATTCAGGGTTTGCATGAGCAAGATGCTTTATTATTTGCCCTATTTTTTTCGAATATGGGCGAGTGGCCTGCATTCTGTCTTTTGTCTTACGCATTTTACTGGCAGCAACCATTTCCATGGCCCGGGTGATCTTTTGAGTATTCTTGATACTACTGATCTTTGTGCGTATTTCTTTACCAACAGCCATGAGAGGACCCTATTACCAGCTATGTGTTTTAATGAAACTTTCAATTGCAGCTTTAATTCCACCGCTAATCTCATTATTAAAATCACCAGTTGAATTGATCGTTGCCATCAACTGAGAATGCTCTGACTTCATATAGGATTGCAAGGCAGATTCAAAATCCAGCACCTTGTTTACTTCAATGTTGTCGAGATACCCTTCATTTGCTGCAAACAAAGACACTGCCATCTGCGCAACTGACATGGGGGAATATTGATTTTGCTTCATCAATTCTGTAACACGCTGCCCACGTTCAATTTGCTTACGCGTACTTTCGTCCAAATCTGATGCAAATTGTGCAAAAGCCGCTAATTCACGGTATTGAGCCAAATCAAGCCGAGTTCCGCCACCTAATTTTTTAATAATCTTCGTTTGTGCGGCGCCACCTACTCGAGAAACAGACAAACCGGCATTTACTGCTGGTCGAATGCCTGCATTGAATAAGTTACTTTCCAAGAAAATCTGACCATCAGTAATTGAAATCACGTTGGTAGGAACGAAAGCTGAAACGTCACCACCTTGTGTTTCAATAATAGGAAGAGCCGTTAATGAACCCGTCTTACCTTTAACTTTACCACCAGTTAGTTTTTCAACTTCGTCTGCATTGATTCGTGAAGCTCTTTCAAGCAAACGAGAATGCAAATAGAAAACGTCACCAGGATAGGCTTCACGACCAGGCGGTCTACGAAGTAACAAGGAAACTTGGCGATACGCCCATGCTTGCTTTGTTAAATCGTCATAGATAATTAAAGCGTCTTCGCCGCGATCCCTAAAGAACTCGCCCATTGAACATCCTGTATAAGGTGCAATGAACTGAAGCGCTGCCGACTCGGATGCAGATGCTGCAACGATGATTGTATGTGCCAACGCACCATGTTCTTCTAACTTGCGTACAACATTAGCAATCGATGATCGTTTTTGACCTATAGCCACATAGATACATTTAATACCTGTACCTTTTTGATTAATGATTGCATCAATTGCAATAGCTGTTTTGCCTGTTTGCCTGTCACCGATGATCAACTCACGTTGTCCACGGCCTACAGGAATCATCGCATCAATTGACTTTAGTCCTAGTTGAACTGGTTGATCAACAGATTGACGAGCAATTACACCTGGCGCAATTTTTTCAATTGGAGAGGTTTCCGTTGTTTCGATTGGACCTTTGCCATCAATCGGGTTACCTAGGGCATCAACAACACGACCTAATAATGCTTCGCCCACAGGAACTTCTAAAATCTTGCCGGTGCATTTTACTGTGTCGCCTTCAGAAATGTGCTGATAGGCGCCTAATACAACCGCGCCTACTGAATCTCTTTCTAGGTTAAGAGCCATGCCGAAAGTATTTCCTGGAAACTCCAGCATCTCTCCCTGCATTGCTTGCGAAAGACCATGCACTCTAACGATACCATCAGTTACACTGACGACAGTACCTTCTGTGTGCGCTTCAGCACTCAAGTCAAAGTTTTCGATCTTCTTTTTTATCAGATCACTTATTTCAGATGGGTTTAATTGCATGTGCTTTTTCTCACTCTCACTGTAGAGCCTTTTGCATGTGTTGAAGCTGGCCTTTAATTGAACCGTCAATCACACGGTCGCCTGCCCGTACTAAAACGCCACCAATTAATGAAGCGTCCACTGTTACCTTGATATTTACTTTCTTGCTCAAACTTTTTTCTAAAGCATTTATCAGATGCTGTTCAACATCATCCGTAAATGGATAAGCCGTTTGAACATCAACATCTATATAACCTTCGTATTCTGCCTTATAAGCTTCAAAAATTTCTGCAACAGAATGCACCAGAGCTAATCGCTTATTGTGAATGAGCAATTCGAGAAGGTTTTCACCTTCCTTATCAAGTTGTCCATCGCTAATACTCAATATAAGTTTGGAAACCTGTTGGTTACTAAACTTTGGATTATTAACTATGCCAGAAATACTTTCATCACTAAGAACAGCCCCTATAAAGGCCAAAGTTTCTGACCACTTACTAATAGTATTGGTCTCTTTGGCTCTTTTAAACACGGCAGCCGCATAAGGTCTTGCCAATGTTGCCAGTTCGCTCATTCTCTTAACCTAATTGATTAGAAACTTTACTGATAATATCCTGGTGCTTACCTTGATCAATCTCAGCACCTAGAATCTGCTCTGCGGCTTTCAACGCTAACGAGACAACTTCATGTCGCAATACTTCTTTAGCTTGCTGACGCTCTTGTTCAATTTGTGCTTTTGCAGCTACGATCAAACGCTCGCCTTCTTTTTTGGCTGTATCTTTTGATTCTTCTACAATTTCATTTGCACGTTTTTGAGCAAGAGTAACAATTTCTGAAGATTGTTCCTTAGCTTCCTTCAAAACTTTTTTTGCTTTTTTCTCAGCCAAAAGTATTTCTTCATGGCCTTTTTCTGCAGCAGCCAATCCTTCAGCGATTTTCTTTTTACGTTCTTCCAAAGAGTCAAATAAAGGCGGCCAAATGTACTTCATGGTAAACCATACCAGAAGTGCAAAGGTAATCATTTGCCCAATCAGAGTAGCATTGATACTCACGATGCGTTCCTCTTGTTGCTATTATAAAAATTAGACAGTTAAATTAAATCTTAACCCGCAGCGGCAGCCTGAACAGCAGACAAGAACGGATTTGCAAAAGTAAAAAACAGCGCCAAACCAACCCCAATCATTGTTACAGCATCAAGCAACCCGGCAACAACAAACATTTTTACTTGTAGCATAGGTACTAATTCTGGCTGACGAGCTGCACCCTCAAGAAACTTTCCACCCAACAGGCCAAAACCTATCGCTGTTCCTAATGCACCTAAACCCAAAACCAAGCCTACTGCAATAGCAGTCAAACCTTGCACATCAGCAATCAATCGTGCGATTTCCATAATACCCCCAATCGTATGTAGTTAAGTTATAAAAAGTTGAACAAAATCAATGATCTTCGTGCGCCATACTTAAATAGACAACAGTTAAGACCATAAAAATGAATGCTTGAAGAGTAATAATTAAAATGTGAAATATAGCCCATGGAAAACTCAACACAGGCTGAATATACCAAGGCAACAAAGCTATCAAAATAAATATTAATTCACCAGCATACAAATTACCAAAAAGCCGCAATGCCAAAGAGATTGGCTTTGCTATTTCCTCAACAAGCTTTAATAAAAGATTAAATGGCAATAACCAAGGACCAAATGGCTGAAACATTAACTCTTTAGCAAAACCCACAGGGCCTTTGATTTTTATGCTGTAAAAAATAATTAGAAAGAATACAGATATGGACATTGCAAAAGTTGCATTCAAATCAGTACTAGGTACAACCCGAAGATAATCTATACCCATTAACGATCCAATCAATGGCAATAAATCAACAGGGAACATATCCATGAAATTCCATAGAAAAACCCAGCAAAATATTGTAAGTGCCAAAGGAGCTATTAACTTACTATTCCCATGAAAGCTATCTTTAACTTGTGTATCAATAAATTCGATTAGCATTTCTGCAAAATTTTGCGCCAAGCCAGGCACCCCTGATGTTGCTTTTTCCGCGGCTGTCTTAAAAAACCAAACGAACAATCCACCCAATACGGCAGAAAAAAACAAGGTATCAAGATGTAAAGACCAAAAGCCTTCTCCAACTCTTAACGGTGTAAGATGATGAATTATATAGCCGGTTGCACCTTCGGCAGCATGAGCTTCACTAGCCATTTTTCCTCGCTTAATTACAATTAAATTTATTACCGCATTAGCAGCGCGAACCAAAAAACCGACAATGCCATTAGATAGCTAAGCATTAACGGTAATATTTTTAGACCTGGAACTTGAAAAATCATCACAAAAAGCGCCGCAGTCAAAATCAATTTACCTGCTTCTGCAGTATAAAATGATCTTACAATTTTTTTAACTTGCCGCCCTTCCTTGCTGCGCACTTTGAAAGCAAAATAGAGGTTTGGGAAAAACGCCGCTGCTCCACCTAAAGCTGCTGAAACACCATTCTCAATACCTGACAGCAATGACACTGACGCTATTGTCAGAAGTATTATTAATGCTTGGTAAGCTATGATTTTTTCAACAACCAAATATTCTTTATTTGCCATACGCCAAAGCCTGTGGATTATATATATCGCCCCCCATTAAATCAAGGATGAATAGCCCCAGATGGCAATGTTCAGACTCATGAACTTAAGTTCTTGAACAATCAATTATTTAATTTGCCCGATTATGCCATCCAACTCTTCTAAGGTTGAATAAGCAATAATTAACTTTCCGGCCCCATTTTCCTTGTGTTCTATTAGAACTTTTGCGCCCAGCTTTGCTGCCAAGTCTTCCTGCAAGCGCAGCGTATCTTTATCAAGAATTTTAATCCTTTTTTCTTTCGGCACTTCCTGTAATTCTTTCACCAAACGCTCTGTAGCCCTTACTGTCAAAGCTGACTTGACTATTTTGTGAGCAACCGCAACTTGCACAGATCCGTCCAATGTCAATATTGCTCTAGCATGACCCATCTCAATTTGTTTGTTAATTAAGAGATTTTTCACCTCTGACTGCAAGTCCATCAGCCTTAGCAGGTTTGTCACTGTAACTCTGGATTTACCAACAGCCTCAGCAATTTGCTGATGCGTCATTGCAAACTCGTCTAGCAGACGCTTTAAAGCTTCCGCCTCTTCTAAAGGATTAAGATCTTCCCTCTGTATATTTTCAATCAATGCAATTGCCATCGTGGTTCGATCATCTATCTCCTTGATGATCACCGGTATTTGTTGCAATCCAGCTAATTGAGCAGCACGCCAGCGGCGCTCTCCTGCAACTATTTCATATTTATCAAGGCTAATTTTGCGCACAACAATGGGCTGAATGACCCCTTGCGCTTTTATCGACTCTGCAAGTTCTTGCAATCTATCTGGATCAATATCTTTACGTGGTTGGTACTTACCTCGCTGCATATACTCAATCGGCAACGTTTGTAGCTGCTGCTCCTTATCCTCAGATAAGCTAACAGAGCCTAACAATGCATCTAGCCCACGATTTAAACCACGTTTTTTTTCAGCCATTACCTAACTTTCTCTTTCACAATCACTTCGTTAACCATATCGCCAAACCAGTTTTTCACCGATCACTAATAATTGACTCAAACTCATCAAATAATCGCAGTAATGTTTCCGCCTCTTCCAGAAGAACTAAGTTATCTCTTTTTACATCTTCGATTAGCATTCGTACTACCGAAGACAATGCCTCTACATCTGAGCTTGCCGTCGGCATATCAGGCAGTTCTTCTAGCTGTCTTACTCGTTTTCGACTATTTTCAGCAACGCTCTGATATTTTTTCAGCTCATTAGCCACCAAGTCCGATGCGGCGGCAGTTGCCTTTATTGCTATGCCAGTATTTGAAGCTCCTTGAGATTCAGCATGTCGCTCACTTTCACTCTCAGAACCAACTAAGAGCACATGATCATCTTTACCCGCCCCATCTGCCAACAGAGCCTCAAGACCTCGCCCCAGCCCTCGCTTTTTCAAATTCATATTAATTATTTTTTTCTTTCCTAATCATCTCTCCAGCCAAAGCAATATAGGCCATCGCTCCTCGAGAGGATTTATCGTAGCTAATCACCGGCAAGCCATGACTAGGTGCTTCCGCCAAGCGTATATTTCTAGGGATACAAGTTCTAAATACTTTATCGCCAAAATACCTGATCAGCTGCTCGGAGACATCTTTTGTCAGCCGGTTCCTATCATCAAACATAGTTCGCAGAATACCTTCTAAGTGCAGCCCCGGATTCACGCTATCTTGAATATTTTTCAGCGTACTCATCAACGCCGACAGACCTTCCAGCGCGTAGTATTCACACTGCATAGGAATCAACAAACTATTAGCAGCCACCATGGCATTCAAAGTAAGCATATTCAATGACGGTGGACAATCTATCAGAATGTATTCGTACTGCGCCCTTATCGGTACCAAAGCGTCAGCAAGGCGAGATTCCTTTCGATCGACCTGCATCAATTGCACTTCTGCAGCCGTCAAATCAGAATTGCCTGGGATGATTGAAAAACCAATTTCCGGCAGATTTATCACAGCCTCAGAAACTGGCACATCTTCCATCAAGATGTCATAGCTGGAATATTTCAGGTCTTCTTTTTCCACACCACAACCCATAGCCGCATTACCCTGCGGGTCAAGATCAATAAGCAACACGCGACGCTTGGCCGCCGCCAGCGAAGCAGCCAGATTAACGCTAGTTGTGGTTTTCCCTACACCGCCTTTCTGGTTAGTTACGGCAATTATTTTTCCCACTATCTTTCGACCTCTTCAAACGCTTCAATTCTGACCAAGCATCTGTTTGCATCTACGCCGGGCACATGCAAGGAAATTACTGATGCTTTTTCACCCAACTGCGCCAGCTCAATATCGGGCATTTGCCCCTTCATAGCCAACAACACCCCGGTTTTATTTACCAAGTGTTTAGTCATTGCGATTATTTCTTCTAAGCTGGCAAATGCCCTGGAAAGCACCATATCAAAAGCTTGCCCAGGAGAGTAAGTCTCTACCCGACTATGGCAAACAATGACATTTTTAAGCTTTAGTTCTAACACTGCCTGCTGTACAAACCGAGTCTTCTTGGCATTACTGTCTAATAATGTAAATTCGTTTTCTGTGAGACAGATAGCTAACGGAATTCCCGGCAAACCAGCACCGGTTCCTATATCTATGACTCGCTTACCTTCAATATGTGGCAGCACAGCCAAGCTATCCAACAAATGCAGGCGCACCATTTCGGTCTTATTACGAATAGCGGTCAAGTTATAAGCTTTATTCCACTTTTCAATCAAATTGATAAATTTAAGCAGCTGCTGCACTTTGTCTTCAGACAATACCAAGCCCAGCTCATCAAGCCCAGCCAATAAAATTTTGCGACATTCATCCATTAGGCAGTTTTCTTTTTAAGGTAAACCAACAATAAGGAAATAGCTGCCGGAGTCATTCCAGGAATTCTTGATGCCTGCCCCAATGTCTCTGGTCGCTGGTTTTTAAGCTTTTCACTGACTTCATTAGACAGGCCAGGCACACCTTTATAATCAATAGCCTCAGGCAAACGCAGATGGTCATAACGTAAGGCTTTGTCTATTTCCGTTTGCTGTCTAACTATATAACCCGCATATTTGGCCTGAATCTCAACCTGTTCAGCGACCTGCTCATTGATACTTAGATCCTCTTCAAGAAACGATAGCAAGCGTTGCACATCAACTTCGGGACGGCGTAATAACTCCATCAAACTAGCTTCTTTTAACAAAGGCTTGCCCCAATACGCTTCAACTTGAATCGCTTGCTCACTATCTGCACGGACCCATTTTTTCTTGAACGTCTCCTGCAAGTCAGCAATAGCCGCGCGTTTATTCTCAAAAGCATGCCAGCGCTCGTCATTAACCAGCCCCAACTCACGCCCCTTTTCGGTTAAACGCAAGTCCGCATTATCCTCACGCAACAACAGCCGATATTCTGCCCGACTGGTAAACATACGATATGGTTCTTGAGTTCCGCGGGTAATTAAGTCATCAATCATTACACCAATATAAGCTTCATCACGCGCTGGACACCAAGCCTCTAACTCTTGAACCTGTCGAGCCGCATTCAATCCAGCAATCAAACCTTGCGCAGCCGCTTCTTCATAACCGGTTGTACCATTGATTTGGCCTGCGAAAAATAATCCATCCATGTGTTTGGTTTCCAGCGACATTTTCAAATCCCGAGGGTCGAAAAAGTCATACTCAATGGCGTAACCCGGACGCACAATCTCGGCATTCTCAAAACCCAGCATGGAGCGAACAAACTGATACTGCACATCAAACGGCAAACTGGTAGAAATGCCGTTGGGATAGATTTCATGGGTATTCAAGCCTTCCGGCTCAACAAAAATCTGGTGTGAGTCGCGATCAGCAAATCTCACAACCTTATCTTCAATGGATGGGCAATATCGCGGACCAATGCCTTCGATAACGCCGGAATACAATGGCGACCTATCCAGGCCAGCCCGAATGATGTCGTGTGTTTGGCTGTTAGTGCGGGTGATATGGCATGGAATCTGCCGCGGATGCTGCTCGCGTTGACCTAAAAATGAAAATACCGGTACGGGATCGTCACCATGCTGCTCTTCCAGTTTACTGAAATCGATCGTACGACCATCAATTCGTGGCGGCGTCCCGGTTTTTAATCGATCTATACGAAACGGCAACTCGCGCAGACGCTCCGCCAGAGCGATTGAAGCAGCATCGCCAGCGCGCCCGCCGCTATAGTTTTCCAAACCGATATGAATCTTACCGGCCAAAAACGTACCTGTGGTTAACACAACTGCTCGTGCCGAAAAATCCAAACCCATCTGGGTTTTTACACCGACAACCTTGCCGCCTTCAACAATCAAGTCCGCCACAGTTTGCTGAAACAATGACAAATTGGGCTGATTCTCCAGCGCTGTCCTAATGGCTTGTTTGTAGAGCTGGCGATCCGCTTGCGCACGCGTCGCCCTGACAGCAGGACCCTTACTGGCATTTAGAGTGCGGAACTGTATACCGCCAAGATCAATGGCCTGCGCCATCACACCACCCAACGCATCGATTTCTTTAACCAAATGGCCTTTGCCAATACCGCCTATCGCAGGATTACAACTCATCTGCCCAAGCGTGTCGATATTCTGCGTCAACAACAGCGTTCTCGCGCCTAAACGCGCAGAAGCCAGCGCTGCTTCTGTGCCGGCATGACCGCCGCCCACTACAATCACATCAAAATTTTTCTTAAATTTCACAAGCGTTACTTATCTCTGAAGTGCTATATTAGCAAGTGATTAAACACGAACTTTAATTCTTTAATATAAGAGGTAAAACATGAAAAAACGTAAAACGTTGGCTAAAGCAGCAGCCATTCCACTTCAAAATCCGGTTGCTAAATTTGCTCATACCTTTAACAAATCGCTTAGTTTTCGTGACAAAAGCAAATATTTTCGCAATGTAAAACATAGAAAGCAGGAGGCTTCTTCAGTGGTTTTAACAAAAATTACTGAAAAAGCCTCCTGCTTTAACCTCGCGTCCCTTCTACTACAAAAGTTTGTTCAAAGCCTCATCGCTCAGCGCTTGCCAGTGACGGAGTAACACTGAATCAGTTGGCTTTGGTGGCAAATCCGCCTCAGCTACCGCGCGAAGATGTGCAAAATAATGGCGTTTTAAAACTGAATCTTCGGGTATTTCTGCAACTGTTTGAGAAATTGACAGCTCCTCAACTACTGGCGTCTCAATAGAAAGCTCAGGCTGTTTTACTTCTTGCGCTGGCTGCACAACTTCTTCTTTACGACGTTGACCTTCAAGTAGCTGGTCTAACAAATGCTTGTCGTTAAGCACCTGCTCAAGCTTCTCAGCCAATATTGCCTCGTAATGTCTTCTTAACGTGGCATCAGAAGGCTTAGTTGGCAAAGATTCCTCAAGCAAGGCTTGGATCTGAGAAAAATAATGTCTTCTTAATACTGAATCTTCAGGCAGTAACGAATAATTTGGCGTTATCAAACTTGCCTGCAACTCTGGTTCAACTGGATTGATAACCGGAGCGATTACTACTGGTGCTTCGTTTTGCGGAGCTATGACAGGTTGAACACCCTCAGCCGCATCAGTTTCAACCTCAATTTTAGGCTCAACGACGGCGACGGCTGGCTCTTGCTGCTGGGTGGTGGTTTCTGCAGCTTTCGGTGTTTGTTTAACCGCGTCACCTGAAGCTTTTTTTTGTGTCTTTAAAAAAACCGCTGTGGCTATTAAAAGAATAATAATTACTGTGATTTCTAACATTACGTTGTTCTCTCGTTAAATAAATTTTCAGTTACCGGCCTGACTGGCACATTTAATACATAACTTGGTAAAAGGCACTGCTTTTAAACGCTCAGGATTAATTGCCTCACCACATGTCTCGCAAAAACCATATTCGCCTTTATCTATGCGTACTATGGCTTGTTGGATTTGTTCGATCTCAACTCTGGCTGCATTACCTAAGTAATCCAGCACTTCGTCATTTTCAACTTGCGATGCCTGCTCTTCAAAGTCTTTTGCTACCGGCTCATCAGGATGCTTAACTTCATCGGTAATCTTTACCAGTCGATCGCCAAGCTCCTCAAGCATCTCAATTAACTGACCACGCACCTGCTTATATTCATTCATATCAATGCTACTCATATTTGTTAGCTAACCTGTTCAATTTAGTGGCTTCTCCTATACTCATCCAATTCCTACCCACTGCCAACCAAATTCAAATTTCATGCACAACGACCTGGACCAACTCTTACAAACCGCTAACCAGATCATCCTTGGTAAACCCCGTCAAATACGTCTGGCAGTATGCTGTTTACTGGCCCAAGGCCATCTTCTGATTGAAGATATTCCCGGCGTTGGCAAAACCACATTGTCGCATACGCTGGCAAAACTACTGGGATTAAATTACCAGCGCATTCAATTTACCAGTGATATTTTACCCGCTGATATTATCGGCGCATCGGTTTTTAATGCACAAACCCATACCTTTAGTTTTCATCCAGGGGCAATTTTTAATCAAATGGTGTTGGCTGATGAAATCAATCGCGCGACACCCAAAGCGCAAAGTGCGCTACTAGAGGCTATGGAAGAACATCAAGTCACGGTTGAAGGCAAAACTTATCCTCTGCCGGCACCTTTTTTTGTCATCGCCACGCAAAATCCCTCGCATCAAATTGGTACTTTTCCACTGCCGGAGTCGCAATTGGATCGGTTTTTAATGCGCATTGAACTCGGTTATCCCGACCATCGCGCCGAAAAAGCCTTATTAAGCGGACAACGTCGGCATGATTTAATTGATTCACTGCCGGTAAAGCTTGCGCCAGAACGATTACAACAGCTGCAAAAAGCCGTTACTCGGGTGCATGCATCAGATGCCTTACTGGACTATTGCCTGGCCATTATCAATTACACCCGCAGCTCCCCGGATTATCACTGCGGCCTGTCGCCAAGAGCAGGACTTGCGCTGCTTACCGCCGCCAAAGCCTGGGCTTTCATGAATCAGCGTGATGCAGTTATCCCTGAAGATATACAAGCCGTGTTGGCCGCGGTAGCTGGACACAGACTACGTTCAGGCAATACCAATTCAGAAGCTATCGTCCAACCTATTTTAAGTAACGTCCCCGTCCTTTGAGCTCACTTACCTTAAAAGAACGCTTTAGTCTCAGCCGTTTTTCAAGCGGCGAGAAAGCCAGCGATGAACCGATAACCTTAAACCAGCGCCGAATTTTTATTTTGCCCACTGATCGTGGCTTGGGATTTGTGATCCTGCTTGCTCTGCTGTTGTTGATCGCTTTTGTTTACAACAACAATCTGGCCTATTTATTGGCTTTTTTATTAGCCAGCATTTTCTTTATCAACATCTTGCACAGTTACCGGTCGCTCTCAGGTTTAGTGTTACGATCAGGGCAAAGCAAGCCAGTATTTGTCGGACAAGCCGCTGGTTTTAACATTCACATCGACAACTCAACCAGCAAAGACCGCCTGCAATTAAAAATTAATTTACTGCAAGCAACTGAAACCATCAGCCTATCAGCTCACAGTCAAACACAAATCACACTCCACTCTGCTACTTACAAACGCGGCTGGCAAGAAGCAGGCACGCTCACTATCTCCAGCACTTATCCGTTAGGTTTATTCCGTGCCTGGTCGCCATTACGTTTTAATCTCAACGTGTTGGTTTACCCCAAACCTGCTACCGCAGAAATTCCTTTTCCAGAATCACCGGCTTCTCAATCAGAACAAGGCGCAACCAGTAAAGGCAACGATGATTTTTTCGGTTTACAAAGCTATCAACCCGGCGATGCCATTAAGCACATACACTGGAAGTCCTACGCAAAAGGCCTGGGCGTGTTCAGCAAACAGTACGATGGCGAAAGTTCCGCGCAAATCTGGCTGGATTATATTCAAACGCCCGGGCACGGCATTGAAGAACGCTTAAGCCAATTGTGCCGCTGGCTGATTGATGCTGAGCAAGCCGGAATCAATTATGGTTTTTCTATACCTGGACTAAAGCTAGAACCCGCAAATGGCCAGCATCATTATCAAAAATGCTTGGAAGCATTGGCGCTATTTGAAACATCATGAGCATCAATAAAAATATTTTAATTTTCTTGCTGACGGCTATCGGTCTAATAGTTCTTCCGCATATTGAAAATCTTCCGCCCTCTGTCACCAGCTATTTTTACTTACTGTTGAGTTGGCGCTTTGTAGGTGTTTGGAAACCACAGTGGCTGCCAACAAAACTGACGCTGTTATTGCTTACCGTTATCGGTATTGCCATTTTGTATGGCCTGCATGAAGGCATATTCGGTCGAGATGCCGGCACCCGACTGTTTGTAACGGCCTTGGGACTAAAACTGCTGGAAATCAAATCCGAACGCGACCTTTATTTGATTATTTTTTTGGCATTCATCGTTGCCACTTCACTGTTTTTGTACCAACAAAGCATATTCATGGCGGCCTATATCCTGGTGGTCTGCTGCGTTCTGTTAGGGACATTGGTTTGCATTAACAGCAATCACTCGCAAACCTGGCAATCATTAAAGACGGCAGGCGTAATAGTTGCGCAGGCTATTCCTATGACCATTGTGATATTCATCTTATTTCCTCGGGTTGAAGCCCCAAAGTGGATGTATTTTAACGACAAGCATCAAGCCAGAACCGGCCTAAGTGACAATATGGAACCCGGCGCAATAAGTAACCTAGCGATGTCTGATGAATTGGTGTTCCGAGTACAATTTACCGGCACCATACCGCCATCCGCCCAACGTTATTGGCGCGGCCCCGTGCTAACTCACACTGACGGCAAACGCTGGACGCAAAATGCAAATGGTCTGCGCCAACCAATAGACCAGCCTAAATTCACCGGCAACGCTTACCAATACACCTTATTAATGGAACCACAGGATAAAAACTGGGTATTTGCCCTGGATTTGCCCGCCGATGTTGCCGCCCCGCTACGCCGCAACAGCCATTATCAGCTAGTGACATCTGCCAACCCAGATAAACGCACGGAATACCGCATCACCTCTTATCCGACCTACAACACCGGCACCATCACCAAAGATGAATACCAAGAAGCCACGCAATTGCCAGGCCCGGCTTCCGCCAACGTTACCCAACTGGTTCAACGCTTACATGGCTTTGATAGCCCGCCGGACAAATTCATTAGCCAGCTGTTAAACCATTTTAAAACTGAAGATTTTTACTACACCCTGACCCCGCCATTAATGCAAGAAAACCCCATCGAACAGTTTCTTTTTGAATCTCATCGGGGCTTTTGCGAGCATTACGCAACCGCTTTCGTCTATTTAATGCGCGTCGCCCACATCCCCGCGCGCGTAGTCACCGGTTATCAGGGGGGCGAACTCAATCAGGTCGGCAATTTTTTAGACATAAAACAAGCCTATGCGCACGCCTGGGCTGAAGTCTGGCTAGAACAACGCGGCTGGGTAAGAATCGACCCTACCGCCGCAATCGCCCCGGAGAGAATTGAACAGAACATCAATATCGATCAACAAGTCGCCAACGGCATTATCAGCTTTACGCCTAACTCGGCGTCGGCGGCGGTTGACTGGTTAAAAAACGCCCGGCAACTATGGGGCAATGTCGATTACCAATGGCAGCGCTGGGTCATCAATTACGACAACAAAAATCAAAGTCAGTTTTTATCGTCACTTGGGATTAGCGATCTAAAGACTATGATTTACTGGATGGCGGGCATCATCGGCGTGATAACAGCAATGCTTTGCTGGCTACTGTTACGAAACCCTAGCAAAACTGTCGATCCAGCCGTTCTGGCTTATCAACGTTTTTGTAAAAAGCTAGCCAAGAATGGCTTAAGAAAAAAACCGGGCGAAGGTGCTAAAGACTTTGCTACAAGAGCCAAAAAATCATTGCCAGAACAGGCCGCCGGTATCGAACACATCACTCAACTATTTATCAAGCTGCGCTATGGAAAACAACACGGAAAGAATGATTTGCAGCAGCTCAATAGAATGGTTGCTGCATTTAAAGGTAAAAGATAATGGTAAACCTACGATCTATCGTGGACACTAATCCATCATTTTCGAGCAACAAAACGTTATTTATTGGCTTTATCAACTTCGTATTTATAGTCGTCGTAACGCGTGTTTGATCTGTTTAGGCACTGACTACTTGCATCTTGGTCGGCAACTTTAATGCATTGATTGCGTTGATAAGCCTGACCCGTAGCGAAAATCTGTTCGGAAGTACATCCTGAAAAAAGCGATACAATCAAAATATTGACGAATAAAAACACCCATTTTCGATTCACAAATAATCCTCCATAAAAATACACAAAACCAGCTTATTAAATGCACTAAAAAACAAGCCGCCGCGCAACCAGATGCACGTAACGTCCCATGTCGCGATACGTTGGCATTCGGCAATGGCGATATTCCAGTGCGAACAATTGCTCACTCGGACTATTGTCAAGAACCTCTTTAGTCATATAGTCGTTAAACACGCGAATGCCGGTATGCGTTGTTATTTCAAACCCTTGCTGCTGAAGAAAATCGACAACGTCATGCGGATATTGCGGATTAGGCGGTGTGAGCTTTGCACCTTTACCTAAATAACTGTCATCCAGTAATTGTTGCAAGCGCCAACTGCCTTTGAGTGCGTTGGTGTAAACCATGGCATTGCGGTTATAAAACAGCAGCGACAAATGCCCGCCAGGTTTAACTTGATTGGCAATGACTTGTAGGGTCGGCAGCGGCTCAGCTAGCCATTCCAACACCGCGTGACACAACACCAGATCAAACTGTGGAAGCTGCGGTGCCAGACTTTGCGCCGCTTGATGGTGAAACTCAGCACTCAATCCCGCATCGACAAACTCATGCTGCGCGCGGGCAAGCATTTTTTCTGATACATCGCACAGCGTCAGTTGATGCCCGCGCTCGGCAAGCCATAGGCTGATTTGCGCAAACCCGCAGCCGGCATCCCATATAGTTAAAGGCTCGGCAGCTTGATAAAAAGCAGCCAAATCTTCTTTAAGCAACTTAAGCCGCCACTCGCCTTTGGCGGTATCGTAGATTTTTTGCTCGAATTTATGAATCAGGGTGTCGAAGTTGCGGTCTTGCGGTGATTTCATGGTGTTGCAGTATTCATTTAAAAGGTGCCGAGGATCGATTAAACCGTTCATGGTGAGCCCTTCGGCTGCGCTCAGGAGAGCCTTGTCGAACCACAAACGGCTTACTCTGTTTTTTTTATTGTACTTTTTCCACGTCAAACACCGTGCTGCGCACGGCAATCACTTTGACCTTGGTGTTGATATCGCAGTCTTTGCCACGCACTTTCCAAATAGAATCATCAACTTTGATTTTGCCCTGACCATTTACGATGGGCTCATACAAACTAAAAACCCGGCCGATATATTGCGCGCCACGCTGATTTAATAATGGATGATCGGTTTCTATCGGGTGCTTTTTTACGTAAAACTTCCAGGCGCTGATAGTGACGATCGACATAATCGAAAATACAAACAACTGGCTGTTCAAACTGATGCTGGGAACAAGCCACACCAACGCGCCGGTAATGAATCCGGATACTGCCATCCACAAAAAGAAAAAGCCAGGCGTCAATATTTCTACCACCAATAGCACCAGCGCGATTACCCACCAATGCCAAAATACAAAAACCAGTTCAGTCATGGCTTAACCTTTTTTATTCAGGGCTTCTTTGGCAAGCTCAGCAATACCGCCAATCGCTCCAATCACACTGGAAGAATCCAAGGGCATAAAAACCAATTTACTGTTTTCGGCTGAGGCAATGCTTTTTAGTGATTCGATGTATTTTTGCGCGACAAAATAATTGATAGCCTGGATGTCGCCTTTGCTGATAGCTTCCGACACCATCAAAGTGGCTTTTGCTTCGGCCTCGGCCAAGCGCTCACGGGCATCTGCGTCCAAATATGAGGATTGTTTACGTCCTTCAGCTTCCAGAATGACCGCCTGTTGCGCACCTTCTGCGCGTAAAATCTCTGACTGCCGCAAGCCTTCCGCTTCCAGAATCGAGGCGCGTTTCAAGCGTTCGGCTTTCATTTGTCGCCCCATCGCTTCAACCAGATCTTTCGGCGGCGCGATGTCTTTGATTTCAATCCGGGTGGCTTTAATGCCCCACGGCGTGGTGGCGTCATCCACCACATTCAACAGCCTGGCATTGATGTCGTCCCGGCGCGATAACAGCTCATCCAAATCCATGGAGCCCATCACGGTACGGATATTGGTCATCACCAAATTTAAAATAGCCCAATCCAGAGTGCTGACTTCATAAGCGGCTCTAGCGGCATCCATCACCTGATAAAACACCACGCCATCCACCGTCACCATCGCATTGTCTTTAGTGATGATCTCCTGCGACGGCACTTCCATCACCTGTTCCATCATGATCATCTTTCTGCCGATTCGATCAATCACCGGCATGATGATATTTAAACCCGGTGTCAGAGTATGTGTGTATTTTCCAAAACGTTCGACGGTATATTCCATGCCCTGCGGCACCGACTTGACGCTCATCAAAACGAGCACCACGGCAAAAATCAATATCGATATAAAAAATGCACCCATAAATCCCCCTAAGGTTTGGATTGAGTAGTAGCTTAACTTGACATGAGCACTCGCGCGTTAAACTGCAAACGGCAATAGCCTGTAAAACCGGAAAAATCGCATTAAGTTAAGGTCTTAAATAAAGTAAAATCATCGGCCTGACTCGTGGCGCATTAACCGCACCACCGGCTTATCATAGATCAAACAGTAAATAGGGGAGTAGATATAAATGGTAGCGCAAGCATTAAATCTGGGTATTTTGACAGCCATGTTTTTTATAATCGGCATGATAAAGCCCAAATGGCCATTATTTTTTATGGAAAAACCTAATAGGTTTTTAATTCTGGTGATTTCAACCATCTTATTCATGATCTCAGCCACCATGTTCGGCGAAGGTCATCGCCAAGAAAAAAACGAAAAAGCCACCAAAGAAGCCCTTACCCAGCCACAAGCTCCCGTGCCAGTACCGGTGCCCACAGCCCCCGAAGCAACGAAACCCGCCGCTCCAAACAAAACGGCACCATGAGCGAACTGGACATTCTTGGCCTAGCAGCTTCTTGCTTTACCTCGTCGTCTTTTGCACCGCAAATATGGCGAACTTGGAAAACCCGCGACGTCAGCAGCATGTCACTATCGACCTACCTGATTCTGACTATCGGCGTGTCCTTATGGCTGCTGTACGGCGTACTTAAAGGCGACCTACCGCTGATAGTTGCCAATACCGCCATGGTAATAATGACCGGCACCATCACTTTAATGATTGTATTTTTTAATAAGCGTAAAGGATCTTAACGATCTTTTATATGCAGACCCATGCGGCGGCATACTTCTGGATCTTGACGACACACTACTTGATGACCGGACGGCTACCAGAGTCGCGCTTTCTGCCTTCCTTTCAGCGCATCGGTTGGCATGGGCAGATGAATCCGAAGTAGAAGCTCTCCAAAGATAGCGTGATATTGCATCCGTCCATTGGCAACGGTTTGAAAAAGGTGAAATTTCCTTTCATGACCAGCGCAGGACTCGCGCCCGTGAGTTTCTTAGATATTCTTGCAGTGATGCCGAAGCTGATGCGGCGTTTGAGCCGTATCTAATTACCTACGAGGCATCGTGGTCACTCGTATCAGATTGCCAAGCATTTTTGGAATCCACCACCAACATTCCCAAGGTCATCATAACCAACGGGGATCGAGAGCAGCAATTGAGAAAAGTTCAGGCCACGGGATTGGATAAACATGTTTTTGGTGTTATTACGCCCATGGACTGTGGACACTGGAAACCGCGCCCCGAAATCTTTCTAGCCGCCTTAGCGCTTTTGAATCTTGACCCCGAGCAATGTCTAATGATTGGCGACGACCCGGTTCGGGATATTCAACCCTCAAAATTGCTTGGCATGCGGTGTTTTCAAGTAGAACCGGGGAACCCGAGTAAAGGGCTGCTCAGCGCCATCCGGCAATCAGGTATTATGTTCTGTGGGACTAGAGCATGAGAGAAGCCAAGACATTCGACAGCCAAGGCTACCTGATCGTCAAAAATCTATTCAGTGCGCCGGAAATCGAAAAACTAACGACCATCGTCGATCGTATTGTTGACCAATGGCTCAGTGAAAACCATGCCGATGTCATTAAACACCAACTGGTCAACATGCATTCGCTAACCAACCCACGATATTTTGAAAGTCGTAAGACTGAAAGATTGTTGTTTTTTCAAACGCTCGCAGCAAAGCAACTGACGAAACTGTTGGACGATATGTTTGGCGGGGACATTTATTTCCATAACACGCAGCTTTTCTTCAACCCGTTCGAAAACGGCAAACGCCCCTACTGGCACAGGGATTTGCAATACAGCCCAATCGACGATGCGCTTCAGAAAAACGAACAACAAAACATGCTGTCCCTACATATGCGAATCCCGCTTATTCGCGAGCAAGGAATCGAGCTGATTCCCGGCACGCACAATCGTTGGGATACTGACCTGGAAAGAGATGTACGGCTTGAACTAAACGGTCACAAAAATAGCGAAGACCTGCCCGGCGCTGTGTTAATCAGCCTGGAACCTGGAGATATATTGATATTCAGCGCACAAATGATTCATCGGGGCAATTACCACCTGAACACATCAAGAAAAGCCCTGGATCTTTGTGTAGGCAAAGAACACCCATTAACCTCGACTTACTTAGATGCAAACAATCTTCCGACTATCGACGAGCTGGACCGGATTGAAAACAACCAATGGTACAAAGTTGCAAGACAAATTGCCCGAGCGAAGACGTTATGAGCGATTGAACCTATCGTCGACGAGCCTGGCTCCAACATTTCGAGAATGCGGCGTTCGATGTCGTTAAGGGCTTTCGGCATAATGGCATACACATTTAGCCGAAAGCGGTTTATGTAATTGAACGTGTCGATAAATGACGACAACACATCGGCATCGAAAACTTGCATCAAACGGGTGACAAATATTGCGCACCAAGCACTCATTGCTAAACTTTTTACACACTTTTGAATATCAATTAAGCGTAATTAACACCCTACAGAAATCATGTGCTTTTCTGTAGCATTTTTCATAATGAGGCAAATTAATGGAACGAAATGAACGTGTGTGGATTACAGCATGGGCGGCATTGGGAGGACTCAGCCTTCTCATATTACATAACTGGGTGGAAACTCTTAGCAAGTCAGGCACTTACTTTGGCGTAATTTGGCCTTTGTATGTATTGGCTGTTACTTTGCCATTATCTTTGCAAATGCTTTCGAGCTACCGAACTGAAAAATTATTATGGCTATTGTCTGCTGGATTTAGCTCGGTCATGGCGGGAGGCGCATCTTATATTGGGCATAATGCTTGGGTAGAAGATATACCAAATCACTATTATCATGGCTTGTCGTTCATGCTGGCTATTGGTGTTTTTACCTGTTGGTTTATCCTGACGCCATTCGCTGAGCATAAGTTGTTTCGGCGCAGCTGGTGCGATAACTATACCTTGCTGTTCTCGGCTACCTGGAACAACACGACCAAGCTACTATCCGCCGTTGCCTTTATCGGGTTGTTCTGGGGGCTGCTATTTCTATGGGCCGGTCTGTTTAAGGTACTAAAAGTCACTTTCTTTTACGAATTGTTTACCGGTCGAAACTTCGTCTATCCGGTGACTGCCGTCGCCTTTGGCATCGGTCTTTCTCTGTATTCTGCTAAGGAAGATGTGCTGGTCGGTCTTTATCGAACCAGCCTTAACGTCCTAGGCTGGTTACTGCCGTTAGTGACTTTCATCATGTTGCTGTTTCTACTCACACTGCTATTCCAAGGTCTGGACCCGTTATGGAAAACTGGTTACGCCACCGCACTGATGCTCACGCTACTGGGATTAATGGTGTTCCTGTTTAATGCAGCTTGGCAAGACGCCAGCGGCGCTCAAAAATTCCCCAAATGGCTAGTAAATATAATTTCGTTAGGGTTTGTGGTGATGCCCTTGTATATCGTTCTATGTACTTATTCGTTGGGTCTTCGTGTTAGCCAGCACGGATGGTCAATAGATCGTATTTGGGCAGCACTCGCAGTATTTGTACTGTCTATCTATGCGTTTGGATACGCCGCCACTAGTATTCGCCGCCAGACAAACTGGATGGCAGGTGCCAAAGGCGTCAACATTGCCGGTGGGTTGATCATCGTTACCTTACTAACGCTAACAGCCACACCTGTTCTCGATCCGGCACGTATTTCGGTTAATAGCCAAATCGATAGGTTATTGAGTAACAAAGCGTCTGTAGATAAATTCGATTTCAATTATTTACGTTTTAATGCCGGTCAATATGGCAATGCTCAACTAAGAAAACTACTAGACAACACTAACCACCCGGAAGCTGAGCTTCTGCACGCGAAAGTAGAATCTACCTTAAAGAAAAAGTACGTTAGTTACGGCCAAGAAGCTAGATCGGTTGAATGGAGCCATGACAAATTAGCTGGAAAACTAAAGCTTTATCCAAGTAGTGTTGAGCTTGATCCTGCTTTTGTAGATTTCTTGCTGGAAATGTTAAAGGCGAGCAAGTTCAATCTTTATTGTGGTGCTGACAGCAATTCATGCGAGTTGCTGTCAATTGACCTCAATGCCGATGCTGTGGAAGAACTTGTGCTTTTTAATGCCTATAACAGCAAGGTCTTCGGGCTTGAAAATGGCAAATGGGGGGTGATCGGCAATTTAAGTGGCAATTTATCCAAGCTTTCTGGACCATCACTCATTCAATCTCTGGAAGAACAGAATGTAGAAACACTCCCACGTAAGTGGTCTGATATTCGCCTAGGAAATGACCAATACTCGGTGATCGGTATTCAGAAATGAGTTGGAAGCTAAAAGACGCCTTTATATTATCGGTTGCTATGCTCGGCTACCCGAAAGGCAATAATTAATCCCTGCTTTTATTGCCTAAAATTCCGGCAGCGTTGCGGGTGTTTTTGAAAGTGCGCCAAAAATATTTCAGGCAATAAAAAAGGGCTTGGTTACTTACCTAAGCCCTTGTTTTTTATGGTGCCTCGGGCCGGAGTCGAACCGGCACGTCCTTACGAACGAGGGATTTTAAGTCCCTTGCGTCTACCAATTTCGCCACCGAGGCATTGTAATCATTGGTGAGGTGCGCATTATATAGCATCAAAAAAAATAAACTAGGCCTAAGCTGATTTTTTTGACATAGTCCGTTACACATACAGCCCGAGGTTTATGCCATGCCCACTGTTTTCAACACGTTAAAATTCAGTATTTTATTGATATTTCTAACAATTAATTCGTTAAGTTATGCTGAGCCGGCAGAAGAAAAAATAATGCTCGGCGCATTTTCAACAGGCTCATTAGAGCAATGGGAAAGTAAACAGTTCAAAAATCAAACGCTCTATCAACTGGTCGAGCTTGATGGCTCTCGGATATTAAAAGCAGACAGCAACGACAGTGCGTCTGGACTATTCAAAACACAACGCATTGATCTGCAAAAAACACCGGTGCTGAACTGGCGCTGGCGTATCGAAAATCGCTTGAATACCAGCAACGAGCAAGTCAAAAGTGGTGACGATTACGCTGCCCGTGTTTATGTAGTGATCAGTGGCGGCTTGGCTTTTTGGCAGACTAAAGCCATCAATTATGTTTGGGCAAACGCCTCAGCCAAAGGGGCTGTATGGCCGAATGCGTATGCGGGGAAAAGCGCGGTGATGATTGCGATGAGGTCAGCTGCTGACCCCACTGGCACTTGGTTTAGTGAAAAACGAGACGTCTTAGCCGACTTGAAACAACATTTTGGCGAAGACGTCCGTTACATCGATGCGGTCGCGATCATGACCGACACCGATGACAGCAAGGGTAAAGCGACCAGTTACTACGGCGATATTTATTTTAGCCAGCGATAGTAACTTTAGATTTGGAATCAAGTGATTTTCTGATACCGATAAGGCCGATTAAACCTGAGCCAAACAACCAAATTGCACCCGGAACGGGCACTGCAGCAACTGATGCAACAGCAAACGGTGACAGGCTATCGGTGTAGACGGTAATCGTGTGATTATTGGTATCAACTGTGCCGCCCAAATCTTCCCAGATAGAGTGCCCATCACGCCAATGGAAAACACGCAGTAACGTCTCTTCTACACCGCCCAATAGCGCCACATCATAGCCGAAGGTTAACTTAAGCAAACCTTGAAATTCGCCTTGAAAATCAACATCAAATAGTTGGGTTGGACCATTGGTGGTTTCAAAAGGCGGTATGCCAATTTCACCGGTATTAATCAACGCTTGCAGCCCTGCTTCATCTTCTGGGTGATAGCTTATGAAAAATTGCCCATCAGAGTGGTTTCCTTCAAATTCATAATCGACGCCACCAGCCTGAGTAGAACCGCCATTGCCGCTTCCGCCAGTATCCCCGGAAGCCACTTGCCAACCGGTAAGGATGGTCAGCAACACATCAAAAGTCTTGGTTTCGCCAGCAGCTAAATCAAGTAAATCCCAACGCTCTGCACCGCTAACCCACCGGGTTGTAGGCGCGAAAGAGTCAGTATTTTTCAGGTCGTTATCTTCAACAGATAAGTGCGTGCCAACGCTTGGCTTGCCAACAGTATGATTATCTACACCATTGCTCTCATCACCGTAACGTCCTATTTCAAAAGCACTCGGTGCAATTTTGCTGCTGAAGCCAATATAGTCAAATTGGCCAGCGGCACCGCCATCTCCGCCAAGCGTTACGTCGTAACGGTAATCTGAGTATGCGCCGGCATAACTGCGGTTATCGTAAACACCAGATTGAGATTCTAAGCCGTGCAAAAATTGAAAAAACTGCAGATTGCTAATACTGGAGCCGCTAGTGTTGGTAATGTCATAGGTTTGCAGTAAGGCATAGCGATTAGACAATAGCGCCTTGCCCGCACCAAACGCCGATGCCGCTGTTATGCCCATAGGCGTACCCGTCAAGGTGTCTACAATTTGAAAATTTTGGGAAATTTGCAGATCTGAATTGGCGATAACTGACGTGGCTGAAGTGTCCGAACCGTTGATGGCGGTTGTTGTATCGAAATCGGAGTTGGTCGTCCAGTCCGGGTAAATGAAATTTCTTTCCAGCCAGATGGGGTTAACCGTGGTACCGGCTTTGGTGTATCCGACTGCAGCACCCCATTCCCCAGACAAGTATTCGCGACCCAAAAAACCTGGGGTATGGTCACCCAGATAGTCAGAATAGCCGGCACTCGTCAGTTGTATTTCCCAACTAGGATTACTTAAAAAGCCATCAACCGCATAGGCTGTATGAGTAAAAGCCAATGAGCTAAGACCAGCGATTAATAGCTGACTTACCTGCTTGGATAGCAAATGTTTTTTCATATTTAAAACTCCGGTGTATTAACTAAAAATTAGATAGAAATAGAAGATAAATTCTTTAAAACTGTCTTGCATTATTTAAAGACGACTTAGCATGAAGACAGCAGCTAATTATATGAATATCACCAGCAACAAAGCCATTCTAATTAACAGGTAATTTATAAGGTAATTGCCGGCGAGATGTGACAACAATTTACTCGCAGGCATGGCCCACTCCTTATCAAGGATGATCAATAACGGACTTTTCTAAAAACTCCAATTGTAAATCTGCAACCTTAGCTGTCCACAAGTTCGGATTGACTGGAAACGCCTTGGTTATTCCAGTGCGGCGGTAACCGCGTCGCTCATAAAAGGCAATCAGCTCATGCCTTGAACTAATAACCGCCATAACGAATGTATTGACGGGCCACGCTTGCTGGGCCGCAAGTTCTGCAGCTTGCAGCAACTGCTTGCCTATACCGCGACCTTGTAATGACGGTTGAACGGCCAACATGCCAAACTGCACCTGTTGCTCGCTTCTCTCCAGGTGTATCGATCCGACCAGTTCTGAGGCATTTTTACACAACAGAATGATGGAGTCGTCGCTGGCAATCAAGTGTTTAAGTTCTGTAGCTTCGGTCCGTCGGCCGTCTAGCAAGTCAACTTCTGTAGTCCAGCCTTGTCTACTGATTTCACCGCGATAGGCAGAATTAACAAGGGCCACCAGCTGTTCTGCTTCATGTTGCTGGGCTTTAGAAAATGCGAGTGTTTGCACTATCAAAATCGCTCCTTTAGCAATCTATAGACTGCAAGCTGAGTTGCTTAGTAAAACTTATGGGGGCTTTTATTGGTTATGGTGGTGAACAACTTTATTCCGGCCTGTTTCTTTGGCTTGATAAAGCGCACTGTCGGCACGGACAACTAAGCTCTCGGAGTCGTCGCCCGCTCGCAATTGGGCAATGCCAATCGACAGGGTAATTTTGTGCAGTGGCTGATTATTGTCTTTGCGCTTCAAACGGCTGCTTTCCATGGAACTACGAATGTTTTCGGAAATTTCTATGGCTTTATCTTCAGAGGTATTGGGCATGATAATCGCCAGCTCTTCGCCGCCATATCGGGCAACGTAGTGATGATCTTCAGAGTGCTTTTTCATTAATGCGGCGACATATTTAATAACATTATCACCAACGGTATGCCCGTAATCGTCATTCACACGCTTGAAATGATCAATATCTAGTAAGGATAAATAAGTCTTATCGGGCTCCGATTGCTCGATAATTTCCGCTAAGGTCATATCAAAGGCGCGACGATTGAGTAGGCCCGTCAAGCCGTCGGTGACAGCCATTTGCCGCACCTGCGTCAATTCTAAACGCAACAATTCCATTTCTTTATTGGCTTCATCCAGTTTGTTCTTCATGGCTTGGCTGGTAGCGGCCAGAGACTGGGTTTCTTGGATGATTTCTTGCAAAACAATTTTGATGTCGGTTGCTTCGGAAATGTTCTCCAAAACTAGCGTTTTTTTCTGAAAGCTATCGTTAGTAATTTCTGCTTTTTTATAGGTGTCATTAATAGAAATTGACGCTTGCGCAATGACTTTTTGAATATGCTCGTTAATTTTCTCAAAAGACTCAAGCGAGGCATTGCAGACATGTTTTTTGTAAAGCTCGATACTAATTTCGCTATCAATAGGTATTTGTTGGCTAATTAGTTTATTAACGACTTCAGTCAATTTAGCGTTATTACCAGCCACATAGTCATACCAGATAGCATAATTTATAGGATTGGCGGCGACGTTGTGGCGCACCATCAGCGGGAGAATTTGTTTTATGTAGGCAGCATTCAACGTGGTTGAAAAGTCGTAACACGGTATAAAAGAAATACTTTTAGTCATTTAATGAATCCTACTTTTGAAAACACATTTTTAGTGATTATGTTCACAATGATAGCCAACCATTGTGTCAACTTGCAGATTTGAACAACAAACGCTTAGGCTAAATAACAAGCCTTTTTATTACCGGAAAATTCTAATTTATAGCTCGACAGGCAACGTCACTCATACAACTCACTGCTGCCATCCAGATCGCCAGTCTGGCTGTAAAGCATTGGCTTTCCTTGCTTAAGTAAGGCCGCATCGATTACTTCACAGATAGCAACGACATGATCGCCGGCATCGGTAAAGTGACTAACTCGACAATCAAAATACGCCAAACTGTCCGATAAAATGGGCGCGCCAGTCTTATCTTGCTGCCAAGCAAATCCCGCCATTTTATCTTTACTAGATTGACCAAAATGACCGGCCAAAGCCATTTGGCCGCTTGCCAAAACATTCACTGTGCAGATTTTGCCGGCTTTAAGCAGTTGATAGGAATAATGCTCAGGATTGATGCTGATCGCCAGTAACGGCGGAGCAAAGGATACTTGCATCACCCAGGCGGCGGTAAACGCATTCCGTAGTTCGCCATCGCGCACACCAATCACATAAACGCCGTGAGTAAGGTGTTTACAGACGTCATCAATATTTTCAATCATGTTGCACCAGTTTAATTCGCATAGATAAGTCGACGGCTTTGATATTTTTGGTCAACGCGCCGATGGAAATGTAATCGACGCCAGTTTCTGCGACGGCTCGTATGTTCTCAAGATCGATGTTGCCGGAGGCTTCAAGTTGAATTTGACCATTGTTAAATTCAACGGCAATGCGCATATCTTCAAGGCTAAAGTTATCAAGCATGATGCGATCCGGTTTGGCGGCAATGGCGTCGCGCAGTTCTGCCAAGGATTCCACTTCCACCTCTATTGCCACAGTGGATAGCGCGCGCGCAGCCTGTATAGCTTGAGCGATGGAGCCGGCGGCAATAATGTGATTTTCTTTAATCAAGACGCCATCATACAAACCGATACGATGGTTGTAACAACCGCCACAGGCAACCGCGTATTTTTGCGCCTGTCTCAGTCCAGGAATGGTTTTGCGGGTATCTAACACCTTACAGCCGGTGCCGGCGACCGCTTCGGCATATTGCCTGGCAATGCTAGCCGTCGCTGACAACGTTTGCAGTAAATTAAGCGCGGTGCGCTCGCCTGTTAATAAGCCGCGGGCCGGGCCTTTGATGCGGCACAAGGCTGCACCGGCAGTAACGGCTGCGCCTTCAGCTACCAACCATTCAATCGCTATATTTGCATCCAACGCGTTAAAGACCGCATCAAACCAGGCTTGACCGCACAGCACCATATTTTCACGGCTGATAACCTCAGCCTCGGCAGTCATAGTCGCGGGAATAATAGCGGCGGTAATGTCGCCGGTACCGATGTCTTCTGCAAGAAACGTTTGAATTTGGGAGAGTGAAGGAATCATGGTGTTAAGTTTTCGAGGATGCGTTCAGTAATGGGTTGTTGGTTAACATTGACTCGTCTGGCTTGACCAGAACGTATAAGCTCGGCTAATTCTGCAATAGCGTACTCCCGCAGTTTTTCGCCACTTTTATCGACAAACAGTAAGCGTTGCATAACAGGACTTTTCCACGCCAGTTTACCCCAGCGTTGGCCGGAATCAGCAATAAACTCCAGCCAGCTGCCTTCTGGGAGTTGTTGTACCACAGCAATGTAGCTATCAATAACTGCGTCTGCTGGATTTTGGGAGGGATTATTTTCATTTGTCTGGACATTGGCGGCTGATTTTTTATCCAGTACCAGCACATGCAACACCGCTAATTCCTTAAAAAACCGGGCTCGATCCGCTTTATCGAAATCAATTTGTTTAAGGCCATACCGCAATGCGTTAATGAGCTCAGGCAATATAGTCAGAATGCGTTGTCTGGCCTGTTCATCAGACGGCGGCAATACGCTAAAAATCAAGTCGTCCAGGGTTTGTAAGTGTTTTGCCCACAATTCGGGTTGTTCGTTTTTATGCGGATACACTGCTAACAATACTTGTAGCCAGGCCTGCTGCAGGAAATCTCTGATAGTCGCTGGTAAGGCTTTATTATTCAGCCTGCTAGCCACAATCATGGCTACTTCTTCATTATCCGCCAGCGGCGTTTCTGATGAAGCCAACAACTGCCGGTAATGTTCCTCATAGCGTTGCACGCCATGTTGTTGAGCAGTCAAATACTTAGCAAAAGCATTATCTGCCGCCACCCAAGCGGCTATTTCAAAGCCACTATCGGTTATCTTATTTACCACGCCAACTATTTGCTGGATGATGGTTTGCCCACCAGTTGAGTCTTCATTTACCAAGCTACCGACCGCATAAAGCTTATCCAGTAACTGTCGGACTGGGCTTTCTGGCAACGCCAACAAATCCGGTTGCACCAATGCCACAGCGGCCATGGGCATTTGCAGGGGGGCTATAGCTAATTTTACTGGATTGGGCAAATTTTCATCTTGGCCCAATTGTGCAAAAATCAAAGCCACAATATCCAGAATATCTTGATCGACTTGATCCAACTGTCGAGTTTCGTCACTGAAATTGAGCGCTGCCAATTTTTTCAATAAGGGATGTTTTAACGGTAGCTCATAAACTGGTGTGACCTTATTAAAGCCTCCATAAGAAAGCACCTGTAGCGCATTAATGATTTCAATGTGCTCATAAGCAAGATTGTCATTATCTACAAGCACATCGTAAGCAGAAGGTGAATGCTTAGTACGCCAAAGCCGAAATTTTTGTCGGAGTGGTTCAAAAACGTTGCTAGCTAGCGGGGCGTCGGAGTGAATGTTAGCGGGCTTATTTTCTGTGTAGTCATTTTCAAGCGTAAAGTTCTGTTCGGCCGTATCCTTGGTACAGTGAATTTTTAGTTCTCGGTAAATAAAGCCTAACTGACTAAAAATGTTGGCAGCAAAGACGTTATAAAGCGCCACCCGATATTCGGTATTTAATTTTAAAGGCTTAAATACTTCAAACAACGTGCGTAATAGATTTTCTGGAGAAACTGGATTTTGTCCGGAAGACATCACCTGTTTGCCTAACAAGAGAGCTAACTGTTGATTAAACTCACTCAGCTCCTCAAGAAATTGGTTTTCACAGCTACGAATAATTTGGTTAACGGCATAATCTTCTTTAACAAACTCATCATCGAGCAATTTGGCCGCATTCCATTGAATCTGCTCAGTTTTTTTAGTCGGCGTTTGCTGCTGCAGCTCGTCAAACGCAGCGCTGATTTTAAGAAGATATTGTTCGCTAATTATTTTTTTAGCGGTATGCAGATAGTCGGTAAGTTTTTTATATTGTTCCTTCGATAACCTGTCACGCTCTTTGCCCAGTTGCAAACCAAATTCAAATTCAAGCCGCGCCATACAATCATCTAGGTAAGTAGCAAAATACTGCAAGAACAGTGTCTTGATCTTGCCTATTTGCAGGCTGTTAATTTTTGGCTGTATATCCATGGTTGTGTAGTGCTGCTCAACAGTTAGCGACAGAAAAATTAATCGTATCGATTAATTTAGCCAATAATAGACGCCTTTTCTGCAAATAAACTCCGTTACGCTTTGACTGTTTACCCATGAACATAAATCAACATTGGCTATCCGACATAATCCACACGCCCTCACCTAATTTTGACGAACGACCTGACCCAAGTGATATTTCTTTGCTGGTCATTCATTGCATTAGCCTACCGCCACATGAGTTCGGCAATAACTATATCGATCAATTGTTTTGCAACCAGCTCAATCCCGACGAGCACCCTTATTTTAAAAAGATAAGTCAGCTCAAAGTCTCGGCGCATATATTAATTAAACGAGACGGCACTTGTGTTCAATATGTGCCTTTTGATCAGCGCGCCTGGCATGCTGGACAATCGGTTTATCAGGGGCGCGAACGTTGCAATGATTTTTCTATCGGCATAGAACTTGAAGGCACCGAACAAACCCCATACACCGATCAACAATACAGCCAGCTGACGGAAGTAATTGATGCCTTGGTTAAACATTATCCAACCCTTTCAAAACAGCATATTACGGGTCATAGCGATATTGCACCTGGTCGTAAAACGGATCCCGGTGCAGCGTTTGACTGGCAAAGACTCTTCGATTTATTGCGTTGAACGGGATAAGTCGCCAGATTTAGGGTGAGTCAAGCCAAAGGACTCAAGCAGCATCAGCACCACGCCCAGTGTAATCGCAGAATCGGCGATGTTAAATGCCGGCCAATGCCAGGTATCGACATACACGTCGAGAAAGTCAATCACGTAACCATACGCCAAGCGATCAATTAAATTACCGACCGCGCCACCCAGCACCAATGCCAAAGCCACTGCCAGCAACGTTTCATGAGATTTTAACCGCGCTATCCATACGGTAATCACCACACTGATAACCAAAGCTAGGCCTGCAAAAAACCAACGCTGCCAGCCACCCGCTTCACTTAAAAAACTAAACGCCGCACCGGTGTTATGTACATAAGTCAGACTGAAATATGGCATAACCGGAATGGATTGATAAAGCTGCATGGTGTTATCAACTAATAACTTGGTGCCTTGATCCAACGCTAACGCCAGCACCGACAACCATAACCATTTCAACATACTCAACTCACGCATAATGTCGTTGCTCGCCAGCCCCTGCAACATTGTCTATGCAACGACCACAAAGCTCTGGATGCTCTTCATGAGTACCAACATCAGGGGTCTGATGCCAACAACGAATACATTTGGCATGCTCAGACACAATAATTTTCACGCTAATGCCTTCAATTTCTGTTACTACCGCATCATCTGGAGTGCTATCCGCAGCAAACGCTGTTGCCTTTGACGTGATAAAAATAAACCGCAACTCATCGCCCAGTAGTGTTAACGCCTGCAGATATTCAGGGCTGCAATACAGTTCTACTTCCGCGTTAAGTGAGGCGCCTATATCACCTTTGGCACGGCTTTTTTCCAGCTCTTTACTGACCGCGGTACGTACTGCCATCAGTTTCTGCCAAACATCCCGATTTAATACAGCATCAGCATCCAGCTCGACTAAATCTTGATACCAAGTCGTCAAAAATACCGACTCGCTACGTTCGCCCGGCAAGTATTGCCAGATTTCATCGGCGGTATAACTGATAATCGGTGCCAGCCAGCGGGTTAAAGCCTCAAGCACATGATACATGGCAGTTTGCGCCGAACGCCGCGCCAAACCATCGGCTTTAGCGGTGTATTGACGGTCTTTAATAATGTCCAGATAAAAGCCACCCAGATCGATCACACAGAAATGATGTACTTTTTGATAAATATGCTGGAACTGATAGCTTTCGTAAGCGCTTTTAACTTCTTCTTGTAATGAAAAGGCCCGATCGACAATCCAGCGATCCAGTGCCAATAAGTCGTTGCTGGCAATCAAATCTTGTGCAGGATCAAAATCATCCAGGTTAGACAGCAAGAAGCGCGCGGTGTTTCTCAAGCGTCGATAGCCATCAGAGGTGCGATTAAGAATTTCACTGGATACGGTCATTTCGCCGCGATAATCGGTAGATGCAACCCACAAGCGCAACACATCGGCACCCAAATCTTTCATCACTGACTGCGGCGCGATAACGTTACCTTTGGATTTGGACATTTTCTTGCCTTCCGCATCCACGGTAAAACCATGCGTTAATACCGCTTTATATGGGGCAACATCATTCATTGCGACAGAGGCCAACAAAGACGATTGAAACCAGCCGCGATGCTGGTCAGAGCCTTCCAGGTATAAATCTGCGGGAAATGCCAACTCCTCGCGTTTAGCCAGCACACAGGCATGGGTAACACCGGAGTCAAACCACACATCCAATGTGTCGGTCATTTTGTCGTATTGTTCAGTATCACTCCCCAGAAGCTCGGCAATATCCAAATCAAACCAGGCATCGATACCCTGTTGTTCAATACGCTTAGCGACTTGCTCTGTTAACTCGGCAGTGCGCGGGTGTAACTCGCCAGTTTCTTTATGTACAAAAAAAGTAATCGGTACTCCCCAGGTACGTTGTCTCGACACACACCAGTCAGGGCGACCTTCCATCATGCTTTCTATGCGCGCCAAGCCCCAATCGGGAATCCAGGCAACGCGTTTGACTTCTTCAAGTGCCAGCTCACGCAAATGATTTTTATCCATGGAGATAAACCACTGCGGCGTTGCCCTGAAAATAATGGGGGTTTTATGCCGCCAGCAATGCGGATAACTATGCAAAATAGCATGGTGATGCAGTAACTTGCCGTTACCTTCCAATACTTCCAGGACATGCGCATTGGCATTAAAAACGTGCTCTCCTGCAAAGAACTCAGTCCCCGGCAAGAATACGCCATCGCCGCCAACAGGATTATCCACTGGCAAGCCGTATCTCATACCGACCACGTAATCGTCCTGACCATGGCCTGGCGCCGTATGCACAGCACCAGTACCGGCTTCGGTTGTAACGTGATCACCTAAGATAATAGGCACCTGCCGATCATAGAATGGGTGCTGCAGCACCTGCTTTTCCAAGGCCGAACCTTTGCAATAAGCAATAACGTGATAATCATCGATGCCATAGCGTAACAAAGCGTCTTTGAGCAAGGCTTCAGCAACGACCAAGCGCTCATTCGCAGTTTGCACTACGACATATTCCAGTTCTGGATTGAGGGCGACAGCTTGGTTGGCCGGCAAGGTCCATGGAGTGGTCGTCCAAATAACTACCGATAAAGGTCCATGACCTTCATGCTCCGGCGCATGATGGCAAGAGGCCATAAATGCTGCTTCGTCGACCACTTGAAAACGCACATCAATGGCTGGCGAATGCTTATCTTCATATTCAACTTCAGCTTCAGCCAATGCCGATCCGCAATCGGTACACCAATGCACCGGTTTGGCGCCTTTGGTTAGATGTCCTTTTTGAGCAATTTTGCCCAACGAGCGGACGATGTCGGCTTCAAAGCCGAAGTCCATCGTTAAATACGGTTGTTGCCAATCACCAAGAATGCCTAGTCGAACAAATGCTTCTTTTTGCAGCAAGACTTGCTTACCTGCATACTCCCGGCAGGCTTTACGAAATACAGTGGGAGATACTTTAACGCCGGCTTTGCCAATCTTTTTTTCCACCTGTAACTCGATGGGTAGACCGTGACAATCCCAGCCTGGCACGTAAGGCGCATCAAACCCACTCAGCGTTTTAGACTTAATAATGATGTCTTTCAACACTTTATTAACCGCATGACCAATATGAATTTCGCCATTCGCATACGGCGGGCCATCATGCAAAATAAATTTTGGCCGCCCTGCGAAGGCGACCCTAATTTTTTTATAAAGTTCGGCTTCCTGCCATTTTTTTAAGCGCTCAGGCTCTCGCTGGGCTAAATTCCCTTTCATAGGGAACGCGGTATTGGGTAAATTAAGTGTTTTTTTATAATCCATTGTCATGACACAAACTCGGCAAAAATCTTTTTAGTTTCGGCCACATCTTTTACGATCTGAGCCTTAAGGTGTTCCAGCGACGGAAAGCGAATTTCGTCTCTGATTTTTTGTTTGAAATGGACTTGCACGTAGCGTCCGTAAATATCCTTATCAAAATCAAATAAATGTGTTTCCAATATCACTTTTGAACTGCCATTAACCGTGGGCCGGGTGCCCACATTGGCAATACCTTGAAATTCTTTATTGTCTATGCCGGTCATAGTGACCGCAAATACACCATCAACAGGCGCATTTTTCCTGAACATTCTGATATTAGCTGTAGGGTAACCGATAGTGCGCCCGAGTTTATCGCCATGTACTACCCGCCCGCAAACAGAATAACATTGTCCTAATAATTGTTCGGCATGTGGCAAATCACCCGAACAAAGCGCGTCTCGAATTAACGTGCTACTTACTCTCAACTCGCCCAATTGAAAGGAACCAGTGTCTTCCACTGTAAATCCATACTGGTGACCTTTATCTTTAAGCAAAGCAAAATTGCCTCGCCGCGCTTTGCCAAAATGAAAATCATCGCCAATAACTAGATGTTTTACATGTAATTTTTTTATTAACACCTGATCGATAAACTGCTCGGCGTCAACATTGGCAAAATCACGATTGAATCGAACGACTAATAAATCGTCAACAGGAAGTTGGTTAAACTGAAGCACTTTTTCTCGCAATCGCATTAATCGCGAAGGCGCATTGTCTGCAAGAAAATATTCCAGCGGTTGTGGTTCAAAAATCATCACAACAACTGGCAATCCTAACGCTTTGCCGCGCTCGGCTAATTTATCTATCACCACCCTGTGACCAAGGTGAACACCATCAAAATTGCCTATTGTTAATACACAACCGTTTTTGAATGGCTCTAATTGTGATAGACCTCTAATTAAACGCATGTACTTGATGAGTTATAAAAAGTTTATTCTACCATGCCCACTTTGGCTTGAATTCAAATCATCAACCTCATACCAATGGATATTCAAAATTTAAGCGCATAAAAAAAGCCCGACGATTTCTCGCCGGGCTTTTTTATTGCTCCGAGGAGCAATGTAGAATTATTTCAGCTGTGATTTCTTGAACAGGTTGTCCAATTTGCTGTTAGTGTCTTGTGCGTACTGAGCAGCGCGGTTAGCAGCAGATTCAGCAGCGGCAGCTTTAGCAGATGCATCAGCAGCAGCACTTTGAGCATTAGCAGCATCAGCAGAAGCTTGTGCAACAGAAGTTTTCAAGCCATCAATTTGTGATTGCAGATTTTCGATGTCTGAAGTGCTAGCACAACCAACAACCAAACTTGCAACTAAAGCGACCATCGATAATTTAATTACTTTTTTCATATTATTTTTCCTTACTAAGAGTTATTACAACAAAAAAATGAAACACCGATTGAATTTTGCACGTTTTTCAATGCACTTTCCAGTTTTATTTTATCCTTACTACCGTTCCAGTATCAACCCATTGACTTAAATGATCGATCTGCGTGTTAGTTAAAGCAATGCAACCATGCGTCCAATCGAATGCTTTATGGACATCTAAATTACCGCGACCGAGGCCGTGAATCCCAATCTGGCCGCCTAATGGCGTGTTTTGAGGGGGTATTTGATGAGCATGATCGGCTGACACAATACGACCATAGGTCTCTTGATCAATTAACCCCTCCCGCAATGCGTTTTCGGCATCGTTTGCAGAAGGATAAGTTAGACCAAAAAACTTACGGAATTTACTTTTCTCACCAACCCAACCAATACGGTACTCACCAAAGGGCGTAATATTATCGCCTCGTCTATGTTTAAGCCCAGCGCCACCTCGACCAATCGCTATTTCATCAATAACATCCAAGGTTTGCTCGCCTCTCTTGACTTCAATTTTTTTGGCATGGGTATCTATTAATAGCCACACATCTTGAGTTGCGTAACTTAAACAAGAAAACAACCCCAAGCTGACCAATAAACAAACTCTTAACATAAACGCTCTACACTCAATAAAGATTTTGATGTACTTTAAGACCACGTAATTGACGCCAAGGACCACTCATGCAAATTGAAACCATCACAACTAGCCCTTATAACGATCAAAATCCGGGAACATCAGGACTTAGAAAAAAAGTAAAAGTCTTTCAACAACCCAATTACCTGGAAAACTTTGTTCAAGCGATTTTCGACTCGCTACCAGACCGTATCGGCAAAACATTAGTTTTAGGCGGAGACGGCCGATATTTTAATCTTAGCGCCATTCAAACTATCATCAAGATAGCAGCTGCCAATGGCTTTAGCGGACTTATTATAGGCCAAGGCGGCTTACTGTCCACACCCGCAGCTTCTAACCTCATCCGTAAATACAATGCGTTTGGTGGTTTGATACTTTCTGCCAGTCATAACCCGGGCGGACCCGACGAAGATTTTGGCATTAAATACAACGCCGGCAATGGCGGCCCCGCTCCAGAAAAAGATACCGTGCAATTTTATCAGCGCAGCCAAATTATTGACCGCTATTACATTGCTGGCATTGATGATGTTGATCTGGACAAAATTGGCGATCTGCAAATAGGCGATTTCAAAATCACTATCATTGACCCGGTTACGGATTATGCTGAATTGATGCAGTCGATTTTCGACTTCGACCTACTCAAACAAAGCATCAGTTCAGGCTACATTACCCTTCTTTTTGACGCCATGCACGCAATTACAGGGCCTTACGCCAAAAGGATCTTGGTAGACATACTTGGGGCGTCGCCTGAATCGGTAATCAATGCACAGCCATTAGAAGATTTTGGCGGCCACCATCCTGACCCCAATCTAGCCCACGCGCACGAGCTGGCAGCTAAAATGTTTAGCCCCGACGCCCCAACCTTTGGCGCAGCATCTGATGGTGACGGCGACCGCAACATGATTACCGGCAGCCAGATTTTTGTAACGCCTAGCGACAGCCTAGCTATTATGGCCGCCAATGCCCAACTAATCCCCGCATACGCCAAAGGTTTAAATGGCGTCGCACGGTCAATGCCGACCAGCCAGGCTGTCGATCGCGTTGCGGCTCATTACAACATCCCCTGCTTTGAAACTCCCACCGGTTGGAAGTTTTTCGGCAATTTAATGGATGCTGGCAAAATCACACTGTGCGGCGAAGAAAGTTTTGGTACAGGCTCTACTCACGTTAGAGAAAAGGACGGCTTATGGGCAATACTTTTCTGGCTCAACTTAATTGCCCGCAAGCGTCAACCGGTTGCCGATATTGTTCATGAACATTGGCAAAAATTCGGACGGGACATTTACTGCAGACATGATTATGAAGCTATAGATAACGACACCGCTAATGGCATTATTGGGCATCTGCGCGATCAATTGTCTACGTTGCCCGGCCAAACTTTCGGTAAATATATTGTTAAATATGCTGACGAATTCAGCTATCACGACTCTGTTGACGGCAGCATTAGCAAAAACCAAGGCATACGTATCGGTTTTGAAGACGGCTCGCGAATTGTTTTTCGACTATCTGGCACCGGCACAGTCGGCGCTACTTTAAGAATTTACTTAGAAAAATTTGAACCTAATCCAGACCAACATGATCAAGACGCTGGAATTGCCCTAGCAGAACTCATTGAGCTGGCCGAGCACTTCTGCCAAGTAAAACAACGTACTGGCCGTAACGAACCCAACGTTATCACTTGATAACAATAGCAGCGTCCATCAGCTTATGATGGACGCTTTCCTTTATATTTCAATGTCATGTGCGATACCGTGCATGGTGCAAATCAGCAATACACCAGCGGCAATTAAAGCAATTTGCTGCAGCGATGTTTTCATATCGGTTTTTTTGTGTAGTGACGGTATTAAATCGGCAACAGCAATATATATAAAGCTTGAGGCCGCCAGTGCCAAAAAATACGGCAAACTGTTGTGCAAATCTTCCAGGCTAAAATAGGCCAGCACACCACCCAACACCGTACCCAAGCTTGCCAGTATGTTGTAAAACAGCGCCTTACTTCTTGAATAACCGCTTTGCAATAAAATTGCAAAATCGCCGACTTCTTGTGGAATTTCATGCGCAGCAACCGCCAGGCTGGTGACAATCCCCAACTTAACATCGGTTAAAAACGCTGCAGCAATAAGCACTCCATCGACAAAATTATGCATGCTGTCGCCCAAAATAATCAGCGACCCAGCTGATTTCGCAGCGGCATGTGCGTGACCATGTCCATGGCCATGACCGTCATGCTCATGTTCATCACCGTGGGCCTCACATTCACCAAAGTGACAGTGCCGCCAAATCAGTAATTTTTCCAGCACGAAAAAGCCCAGAATACCTGCCAAAACGGTGCCTGATAACGCTTGAAACTGTGCCGGCTCGACCGCTTCAAATGCCTCGGGAATCAACCCCCAAAAGGCAACTGCTAACAACGCACCTATCGCAAAACTAATACCATGCGGCAACACTGTGTTTCTATGTCGCTCTGGCAATAACAAAAAAACAGCGGCCGCCATGACGCTTAAAATACCGCCGATAGCAGTAAAGATGATGATCAGTACCAATAAATTCACTAAGTTATTCTCTCCATATCAGGGTCGCCATTCGCCCTGTCTGTTGATCGCGGCGGTATGAGTAAAAACGTTGCGCATTGGTCATGGTACAAAAATCACCGCCAAATACCTTATTTACTCCCAGCGAGGCCAATTCAATTCTGGCTAATTGATAAATATCGGCTAGCCATTTGCCATTATTTTGCTGGGTGAACGCATCATCGAATGCCCCAGCTTTTTGTACAAATGCTTCTCGAACTTCTACGCCCACTTCAAAACAGTCAGGGCCAATAGCGGGACCTAACCACACTAAATAATCGCCAGCTCCCATCGCAGCAAGCGTGTTACTGATAATTCCGTTTAATAACCCACGCCAACCGGCATGAATAGCACCGACACAGTCACCGCTAGCAGAACACACCAACACCGGCAAACAGTCTGCCGTCATTATCGTACACACCACTCCGCGCTCGCGCGTGTAACTGGCATCAGCTTGTTCAAGGGCAGTAAAGTTATCTGCTTGAATTACGCGACTGCTATGTATTTGCTCCATCCATACCGGCTCAGCAGGCAGCTCCAGCATATTTTTAATAATTTGCCGATTTTGTTTAACCCGGCCGATGTCGTCTCCTACATGTAATGCCGGATTTAGACTGTCGTAAGGCGGCAAACTGACGCCGCCGGTACGCAAGGTAGTCGCCGCACGGACTCCCTCAGGCGCCGACCAATCAGCTGTAAGCCAATGTTTACTCTTGCTCATTGTCGGCTAATGCATCCAACAAACGCTGCATATCTTCCGGCATCGGCACTTCCCATTCCAAGTATTCGTCGGTAACAGGGTGCTGTAAACCTAGTTTTGCCGCGTGCAGGGCCTGCCGCTTAAAGCTACGCAATTCTTTTTCCAGGCGTTCGCTACAGCCCGCCGGCATTTGAAAGCGCCCACCATAGACTTGGTCACCCAATAACGGAAAACGAATATGCGCCATGTGGACCCTAATTTGATGCGTACGCCCGGTTTCCAATTTGACCCTAATCAAGGTATGTCGCGTATAGCGTTGTACTACGCGGTAATGGGTCACCGATTCTCGGCCGGATTCTCTGACAACATATCGCAGCCGATCACTCGGATGCCGACCGATCGGCTCATCAACCGTACCACCGGCCGTCATACGACCACGGCTAATTGCCAGATATTCACGCGTAATGTCCCGAGCCTGCAACTGTTGCGTTAAGCTATTGTGAGCTTGCAACGTTTTTGCCACCATCAGTAACCCGCTGGTTTCCTTGTCGATACGATGCACTATGCCGCCTCGGGGCAATGTTTCCAACGAAGCGTCATGATTTAGCAAAGCGTTCAACAATGTGCCATGCCAGTTACCTATGGCCGGATGTACCACCAGGCCTGCAGGCTTGTTTACGATCAGCAAACTTTCATCCTCAAAGACAATGTCTAAAGGAATCTCTTCAGCTTCACACTCAATCACCACCTCTGCTTCAGCATCCAGGGAAATATGCTCGCCCCCCTCAAGCTTATCCTTAGCTTTGAGCGCCACACCATTTACTTGTACCCGGCCCGCTTTGATCCAAATCTGTAACTTGCTGCGAGAATAATCCGCAAACAACTCCGCCAGCGCTTGATCCAAACGCATGCCGGCCATCTCATAAGGCACTTCGGCCATTAGTCTTGTCATAACAAGCTCTTCTGATTAACTTACGGTTAAGTTATACTCGCCTATAGCAACCGCCTAACTCATAGCGCAGTTATATCCAACGAGAAAAACCCACAATGTTACAACGTGTCATTAGCACTATGCGATTTAATTTAATTAAATTTTTATTCATCTGCTGCTTAGGTTTATCTCTGCAAGGCTGCGAAACTCTTAAAAGCTTATCTTCTTTCGCAGGTTCAGATTCTGAATCAGAGGATGAATACGTCGGCTGGAATGCAGAAAAATTTCGCACTGAAGCCAAAATAGCCCTGGACGCCGGCAGCTACGACAAGGCAATCAAAATCTACGAAGCCTTAAGCGCACGTTACCCTTTTGGTGATGAATCAGCTCAAACCCAGCTTGATGTCGCTTATGCTTATTATAAAAATAATGATCCCGAAGCCGCGATTTCCGCCGCCGACCGCTTCATTAAAATCAACCCGCGTAGCGACAGTGTCGACTATGCCTATTATTTAAAAGGCCTAGTCAACTACAACCGTGACATCGGCTTTATCGATCGTTTTCTGCCCACAGACGCCTCCCAACGCGACCCAGGCAATGCCCGGCAAGCTCTCGAAAATTTTTCCGAACTGATTCGCCGTTTTCCGCGCAGCAAATATGTTGCTGACTCACAATTACGCATGATCGCTCTAAACAACAATCTTGCGATGTATGAGGTCCATGTGGCGCGGTTTTACATGAAACGCAAAGCGTATGTTGCTGCCGCCAATCGGGCTAAAACGGTAGTTGAAAAATACCAACGCACCCCGGCAGTCCCTTATGCGCTAGAAGTTATGAAGGACGCCTACACGCAACTTGATCAGCCGGATTTAGCTCAAGATGTCGCTCGAGTTTACGATCTCAACTTCCCTAATGGCCCGCCTGTGCCTGAACACAAAGACGCTACTTTCTCGCACAAAGTATGGGACTTTATCGGTTTGGAAAAATAACAATACTTTTTAAAAATCTTAGATTCAAATAAAAAGGGCGGGATCTCTTATGAGATCCCGCCCTTTTTCGCACAATTAAAAATCCTTAGCCTTTGACTTTCTTTTCCAGCTGAGCCTGGGTTAAGTGCCTGACATCCTCACCCTTGACCATATAAATCAAATGCTCGCAGATATAGCGAGCGTGATCGCCGATTCTTTCCAAGGCGCGCACTGTCCAAAGTATGTCTAAGGTACGCGTAATGTTTCTTGGATCCTCCATCATCTGAGTAATCAGCTGTCTTAAGATGCTGGCATATTCTTTATCAACATTTTCATCACGACCGGTAATCTCGGTAATGGTGTCGATGTTCATCCTGGCGAAGGCATCCAAGGCTTCATGCAACATCTCTTTAACCAAATCGGCCATGTGTTGTAATTCGTAATAATCATCACGTTTGCCTATTGAGTCTGACAGATGAATAGCCATATTGGCGATGCGCTCAGCCAAATCGCCGACGCGCTCTAACTCGTTAATCACCTTGATGACGGTCAGCAATAGTCGCAAATCAAATGCGGCGGGTTGCCTTAACGCCAAAATCTGGCAACTTTCCAGGTCGATAGCCATCTCCAGAGCGTCAACTTGATTATCTTGCTTGATAACCTGTTCTGCCAGCTCTACATCGCCATTAGTAAAGGCTTTAACTGCCAGCTCGATCTGTTGTTCAACCAGACCGCCCATGGTTAATACTTTGTTACGTAAATCTTCCAGCTCTTTATTGAACTGTTCAGAAATATGATGACCTATTTTGCTATTGTCCATGCGTGCTCCTAATTAACCGTAGCGTCCGGTGATGTAATCTTCTGTTTGTTTTTTCACAGGCTTGGTAAACAACTGGCTCGTCGCACCCATTTCAATCAGTTCGCCCATATACATAAACGCCGTGTAATCAGATACACGGGCCGCTTGCTGCATATTGTGGGTAACAATAACGATGGTGTATTTCTCTTTGAGTTCGTTGATCAATTCTTCAATTTTTAGTGTTGAAATTGGATCCAATGCCGATGCCGGCTCATCCAACAACAATACTTCAGGTTCTATCGCAATGGCCCGGGCAATCACCAAGCGCTGCTGCTGACCGCCTGATAAGCCTAAGGCATTGTCATGTAAGCGATCTTTCACCTCATCCCAGAGCGCCGCGCCACGCAAAGCATTTTCAACCGTTTCTTCGAGTATGCGTTTGTCATTGATGCCCTGAATCCGTAGCCCGTAACAAACATTTTCAAAAATAGATTTAGGGAATGGATTGGGTTTTTGAAACACCATGCCGACGCGTCTCCGTAGCGCTGCGACATTGACCGATTTGTCATAGATATTTTCGTTATCCAGCAAAATTTGGCCTTCGATAGTAACGTTATCAACCAGGTCATTCATCCGGTTGATGCAACGCAACAAGGTAGATTTGCCGCAACCGCTGGGGCCGATATAGGCAGTCACCTTTTTCTTGGGCATTTCCATATTAATGCTGTGCAAGGCCTGTTTTTGACCGTAAAAAAGCTGGAGATTTTCCACTTTTATACAAACTTCGGTCTGCTCATCGTGAGTCGTTCTACCTTGCAAAACAGAACTCATGTCTATCGCATGTGTAGGGGTGTGTTGTGCTGTCATGTATTAACCTTCCAATGCCCGGTATTTTTCTCTCAGATGATTCCTGATCAATATCGCCGCCAAATTCAGCCCGATAATCACCAGCACCAACAATAACGAAGTCGCGTAAACCAACGGTCTTGCCGCTTCAACATTAGGGCTTTGAAAGCCCACATCATAAATATGAAATCCTAAATGCATGAATTTTCTGTCCAAATGCAAAAAGGGATAATTGCCATCTAAGGGCAGCGTAGGCGCTAACTTGACTACGCCCACCAGCATTAACGGCGCCACCTCACCGGCCGCTCTAGCAACAGCTAAAATCAATCCGGTCATCATCGCAGGGCTAGCCATTGGCAGTACTGTGCGCCACAGTGTTTCAAGCTTAGTAGCACCTAATGCCAAACTACCTTCGCGTATGGCTTTAGGAATACGTGCGAGTCCTTCTTCGGTAGAAACAATCACTACCGGCAAGGTCAACAACGCCAAGGTGATGGATGCCCATAGCAAGCCTGGTGTACCAAACACTGGCGCAGGCGCTGACTCAGGATAAAACAAGCGATCAATATTGCCGCCCAAAATATAAACAAAAAAGCCCAGACCAAATACTCCGTAAACAATAGATGGCACCCCGGCCAAATTATTGACGGCAATCCTGATTAGCCGAGTGGTAAAGCCCTGTTTGGCGTATTCGCGCAAGTAAACCGCCGCTACTACACCAAATGGCGTAACAATTACTGACATCATCATCACCATCATTACGGTGCCAAAGATAGCCGGAAAAATACCGCCTTCGGTATTGGCTTCACGCGGATCATCCGTCAAAAATTCAAATAATTTGGCGCCATAATGAACCGCTTTATCAAAAAAGCTCATGGTATTAGGCTGGTAAACCCTGACGACCTTGGACAGAGATATTTCTACCTCGGCACCATCTTGGGTTTTAGCAACTAAGCTGTCGCGCCTGATTTGCTGATAAAGCGCCGCTAACTGAGCCTGATATTGCTTATAGTCAACATCCAGCGCCGCTTTTTTGTCGTTAATACGTTTTTCTTGGCTGTCATCCCAGCGGTTTTTAAGCTGCAAACTCTTTTGCTCAAGTCGCAATTGCTCTAATGCGTAGTTAATCGCACCCACTTCCTTTTTTTCCAGATGCGCAATATCGTGATAAAGAGCCAACACACCGGCAATTTTGCTCTGCAACACTGCCCAGGCTTCCTGACCGCTAGCAATGACTTGACCATTCTCTTTGACCGCCGCCAGCTCGCCATAAAAATTACCCCATTCACGGCGCTCAACTACCACCAAATTAGCGGGTGTCTCTTGTGATTTTATTTGCCTCTCTTGTATCCAGCGAAAATCACCCCCGGTAACATCCCGGTTGCCGGTTTTAACTAAATACTGCACCAGCGTTTCTTCCGTGTCGGCCATGGTAATCCCGCTGGATTTAGCCATTGCTGCCGGCGTGATACTGCTATCAACATGCTCACCGATGATGGTCTTAACCTGTCCTTCGTCCTGATAGGTAAATTGGATCACCTGTCCAGGCCAGAAATGGCCAATACCTCGTCCAATGATCAAGCCCAACACACCAACCACCATAATGAGACACACGCTCACTGCGGCTGCATTTAGCCATATCCAAGGGGCACCGCTCTTAAACCATAGTTTCATCATAATGAACTGTATTTTTCGCGTAGACGCTGACGAATGACTTCAGCCAACGTGTTGAAAATAAAGGTGAATACAAACAACACCAAGGCAGCTAAAAACAATATTCGATAATGGGTGCTGTCGACTTCCGATTCAGGCATCTCAACGGCAATATTGGCCGCTAACGTTCGCAAGCCTTGGAAAACGCTCAAATCCATGACCGGCGTATTACCTGTCGCCATCAACACAATCATGGTTTCGCCAACGGCGCGACCGAAACCAATCATTACCGCGGAAAAAATTCCCGGACTGGCGGTTAACAACACCACCCGACTCATGGTTTGCCAAGGCGTCGCGCCCAATGCCAACGATCCAACCGTCAAATGTTTGGGTACGCTAAAAATGGCATCTTCGGCAATCGAAAAAATCGTCGGAATTACCGCAAATCCCATCGCAATACCAACCACCAAGGCATTACGCTGATCATAACCAATACCAAGTGCGGATTTAAACCAGTCGCGCAAACTGCCGTTAAATAGCCATGTTTCCAGCGGAACGCTAACGGAAAAAGCGAACCAGCCACTGAGTAAAATCACCGGGATAAGGAAAGCTGCGCCCCAGCCTTCGGGTATTTTTTGTGCCAGTTTTTTGGGTAAATGCAACCAGGCATAAGCAAACAGCATCACGCCCAGCGGCAATATCATCAGTAACGCAAATACGCCGCCAAGGTGAGCTTCCATGAATGGCGCCAACCAAAGACCGGCTAAAAAACCCAAAATCACGGTAGGCAATGCGCCCATGATTTCGATTGTCGGCTTAACATAAATACGCATACCCGGCGCCATGAAATACGCTGTGTAAATAGCCCCCATCAACGCCAAGGGAATCGCCACCCACATGGCATAAAACGCGGCCTTAAGCGTACCAAACACCAATGGCGTTAAGCTGTATTTAGGCTCAAAATCGTTGCTGGCGGAAGAAGATTGCCAAATATAATCCGGCTTGGGATAGCTCTCGTACCAAACTTCTTGCCATAGTGATTTGATAGATACCTCAGGATGTTCGTTATCTACTCGCCAAAAGTGCATTTGCCCATCAGCTAACTCAACCAATAAACCGTTCGCACGCGGCGATAACACCGCTGCGACTGGCTGAGCTTGTCCGATTTGCTGCTTAATCAATTGCCTTTCTGCCGTGGAATGGTAAATGCCCAGCACACCATCGGCATCAACTGCCATAAACCCTTTTCGCCGCTGTTCCGCATTAATTGCTACAACAGCTTTATCAGATACTTTAAATACCCTGATTTTTTCCATGGTGCGATGATTCAGCTTATCTCTGATCATGCTCCATTGCGATACCTGGCCGGTGGAATCGCCGATCAACAGCGAAAGATCGCCATTTAAAAATTTCACGCTGGTGATTGTTTGTCCAGCTGTGACGACATTTTGTTCTTGCCTGAGCAATGGACTGCTCTTATTGCTGATGTCGATATAACTTAAGCGCCCATCGGCACTTAATAAGTAAAGATTGGCTTCATCCTTATCAACCAGAATGGTCTCGACATTTTCCGCCGACACCTCCAGCACTGCATCAATGCGAGTCAACGCGGCTTCATCGGCAAACAACGATTGCTCTTTGGCAAAGTTAACCAAACGGATCTTTCCGGCCGATTTAACAATGACTGTCGACGCATCACTACCGATCTTAACGGCTATTTTTTCAAGCGCCGCACCGGTTGTATCAATCACCAAAGGCGTTTCACCCAATGGGTATTTAAGCGACGGCGTGATTAGACGTTTATTGTCCGGGTAAGTTGCTTTGTATTGATGCTTAACAACAATAGCTCGGCCATCCGACAACCCATAAATTACCGCACCTTCATTGATCGGACTGCCCTGAGAAAAGCTGGTAATTTTAACGCCTTCTGGAATAGCAACAGCCTGTGTCAACATCACTTTGCCAGTCGCCACTTCAAAAAACACGACCTGCCCGCTTTCGGTAAATCTTGCAGCTACTTCATTTTGCTCCTCCATTTCCAGCAGTATGGTTTTACCCAACGCCTGTTCAGGTGCGGCATAGTGATCAACTGGTTCGACACTTGCCGAAATAAACAGCGGATAAACCACATACAGCAAATAAAAGAATATCAATACGATGGCTACGATTACGCCAAGACCTCCAGCCACAACGCCATAGCGAGCCAGTTTGTCTTTAAGCAATCGCCATTGCTGGTAAGCCGGGGAAATCTGTATTGAAGCGGGCTTTTTTGTGTTTTTTATTATTTCAGGCATGCTCAAAACTCATAAAGCACAGGGCGAGGAAGATAAATCCGCCTCGCCCTGTGCTTTTTTATTGGGGTAAAGTTACTTCAGATTAGCCAGTACCTTTTCAACTACTTTGGCCGGTAAAGGAATATAGCCATCTTTAATTACAACTTGTTGACCGGTCTTAGACAGCACCATTTTTATGAACTCTCCGTCCAACGGTGACAACTGTTGGTTAGGTTTTTTGTTCACATAAACATACAAGTAACGTGTCAATGGATAAGTACCATTGATAGCATTTGCAGGTGTTGCTTCAACAAAAGTGGTGCTGCCTTTTTTAGCCAGCGGTACCATTTTAATGCCGGATGTTGAATAACCCATACCTGAATAGCCAATACCGTTAACTGAAGTAGTTACCGACTGTACTACAGAGGCAGAGCCGGGCTGCTCGTTGACGTTACTTTTGAAGTCACCTTTACATAAAGCGTGTTCTTTAAAGTAACCATAAGTACCGGAGACCGAGTTACGTCCATAAAGCTGAATGCTTTTAGCACCCCACGCAGCAACACCGGCATCACCCCAGTTTTCAATATCCTTGTCCCCACCACATTTACGCGTTGATGAGAAAATTCCATCCACTTGCTCGATGGTCAAGCCTTTGACGGGATTATCCTTATTAACCATTACCGCCAGCGCATCGATAGCTACTGGTATAGCGGTTGGCTTATAGCCATATTTGCTTTCGAAGGCTTCAACTTCGTTATCAGTCATTTCCCGGCTCATTGGGCCCAAATTTGAAGTGCCTTCAGTAAGTGCCGGTGGCGCGGTTGAAGATCCAGCCGCCTGAATCTGAACATTAACGTTAGGGTAAAGACGATTGAACTCTTCTGCCCACAAAGTCATCAAATTAGCCAGCGTATCGGAACCGACACTAGACAAGTTACCAGACACACCGCTGGCTTTTTGATATGCAGGCAGATTCGCATCAACCTCTGCAGCAGCATAGGCTGCCCCATTGATCAAGTTAGCAGCGGCAAATCCCATTGCAGTAAGCAGGGACTTTGTTTTGTTTGATAATTGCATTATTCACTCCAGAGTTGATTTTAACTATCGCTATTATCATAAAGCAAGATGACAGAATTATGACAAAAACAAAACCTGTTTGACAGTAGATAGCGTTTGCGTCCAAAAGGATTACGTCACATAATTCAAATACAGGTTGTCATAAAACCTTAACTTAGCCTTGCTATCTTGGGGATTTTGCTCACCGCCAGCCATTATTCAGGTACCCAGATGCCGCTATCTTTTGAATTCCCCAGCCACCTGACTGCTGAAGCATTTATTGTCCAGTTTGGCAATATAACCAATCTACAATTACTGTCCCGACATGATTACCATAGAACTTATTACGACAGTTTTGACTGGCGCTTGTATTCGGCCGGTATTAGCTGTGAATTGACCCAGTCAAAAACTTCATCATTACTGGCTTTGATCAATTTGGCTGATGGTCACAACCTTGTCACTACAGAGCTTGCCGACGTACCGGTATTTGCAAAAGATTTCCCTGACGACACCTTGCAACAACATTTAGCGCCTATTCTGGAAATGCGCGCTTTACTACCGCTTTGCACGCTTAACTTTAAAAGCGTCCAGCTTAATATTCTTAACGATGATCAAAAAATCGTCGTCCGCTTAGTTATTGAAGACTATGAACAACTTACCGATCGTTTACTTGTGTATCCAGTTAAAGGCTATGACAAAGCCAGCGAACATCTCATTGAAACACTTATCAGCCCGCCGTTTGAGTTAATACCTATTAAACACTCGTTGCTGCCTGCTGCATTGCAGCTCAACGGCCGTAAAGCTTACGATTACTCATCAAAGCTCAACATCGATTTAGCGCCTGAGTTACGTGCTGATATTGCTTGCAAATACCTTTACAGCCACCTACTCAACACCATGAAGGCTAATGAAAAAGGTGTGCTTACTGATCTTGACAGCGAGTTTCTGCATGATTTTAGAGTCGCCGTCAGACGAACACGTTCTGGCTTGAGCCAACTCAAAGGCGTATTACCCAACAATATTAGTGCTCGTTTTAGAGACTTTTTCTCTTGGCTAGGACAAATCACCGGCCCGACCCGCGATCTGGATGTACACCTGCTAAATTTTGAGCATTATAAAAACAGCCTACCCGAATCCATTCGCGAAGATTTAAATCCTTTACATGATTTCTTACTCGGCACACAAAAAAAGACCCATCAAGAACTGGCAAAAAAACTGCGTTCTGACAAATACATAAACACTCTGGCGGACTGGGAACTTTATCTAAAAGAACCCTCAAATAAACAACCTACCGAAGCCAATGCGCAACTCAACATCAAGGAACTGGCCGACCACAGGATCTGGAAAATGTTTAACCGCGTATTAAAAGAAGGCCAAGACATTACTCGATACTCGCCGCCAGAAGACTTACATGAATTAAGAAAAACCTGTAAAAAGCTGCGTTACTTACTGGAGTTTTTCCAATCGCTGTACCCGGAAGAACAAATAAAATACCTCATTAAAAGCTTAAAAAATCTGCAAGAGGTGCTGGGAGATTTTCAGGATTATTCTGTGCAAGAAAGCAATCTACGCGCGTTTAGCGAAGAAATGATCACCTTAAACACGCCTGCCAATACCTTTTTGGCCATGGGTGTACTTATTCAAGAACTGGATACTCGCAAATATCACGCTCGCAGACACTTTACCGCCCGGTTTTCCGAATTTGCCAGCACAGAAACCCAGCAGGCTTTTGCCATATTATTTGCAAACAACAAATCCCTCAGGAAACACCCATGAAAGTATTGGCGGTTTACAGCATCAAAGGCGGCGTCGGCAAAACCTCAAGCGCCGTCAATCTGGCACACATCGCCGCCAATGAAGGCTATAAAACATTAGTCTGGGATTTGGACCCACAAGGAGCGAGCAGTTATTACTTTCGCATCAAGCCGAAAATCAAAGGCGGCAGCAAAGATTTAATCGCCGGTAAACGCGAGCTAGACGACCTGATTAAAGGCACCGACTTTGCCAATCTGGATTTATTACCCGCCGATTTCTCATTCAGAAACCTCGATTTAGTGCTGGATGCCAGCAAAAAACCCACCCGGCAATTAAAAAAACTCATCAAGCCACTGGCTGACGACTACGATTTTGTTTTTTTAGATTGCCCGCCGAATATCTCGCTGCTTTCCGAAGCAGTGTTTGAAGCGGCCGACATGCTGTTATCGCCCATCATACCGACCACGTTGTCATTGCGAACCTTAGATCAACTCAGTGTCTTTATCCACGAACACGAACTGCACGATTTAACGGTACTGCCGTTTTTTTCCATGGTCGATCGACGCAAAAAAATGCACCGCGACATCATGCTCAGCTTGGTCGAAAAATACCCGACCATATTAAACACCGCCATTCCCTATGCCAGCGACATTGAGCGTATGGGCCTGGAACGCATGCCCTTGGGCGGCTTTACCAAAAAAAGCGCCTCACTCACCGCCTATCAGCAACTCTGGCAAGAGGTATTGGTTCGCCTTAGCATTGAAAACCTCTAATAATTATCCGTTCAAACTATTCACCAACGCTTAAGCTTGAAAGTGCAACGCTAGTATTGGTAGCCGTCAAATTCGGCTTAAACTAACGTATCAATACCTTGAGATTCAAATATGGGAATTACCAGACACATTCTTATACTACTGATGGTATTGTCTGGCTCAGCTAATGCAGAAGTATTCAAATGCGAACTGGCGTCAGGCAAAATTATCTATCAAGCCACACCCTGCCCCAAGATCGGCGCCATCCAGAATATTGTCGAAATAAAACTAATCGATCCGCAACGAGCTGAAGAAGCCAAAGCACAATTACAGGCGTGGAAGGAAGAACAAGCCATCAAGGAAGCTGCGCGCAATGAATTAGAAAAACAAAGAAAAATCGAATCGGATCGCCAAGAAAGCTTAGAGTTAGAACGTCGAACTGCCATTGCCGAAGAGCAACAAGCGCTTGCCGCACAACAACGTCAAAATGCCATTCCAATAGAAGTCGCGCCAGCGTTTAATCAGCGATATTGGTCAAATAAACCATTCCCATCCCACGACCACGACCACGACCACGACCACAATAAACCGCATTATTCGCCAAAGCCCTCGAGCACTTTTCCTGACCATAGACCACCTACGGACCAAAATCATAACGAGTCCAAGGTTGACTTGCCCAGGCAAACAAAACGAAAACACTGGTCGCCAAAATGACAGACTCAATTGGGAAGCTCTTTGCCAATCCAACTGGATAGTCTGAAGGCATAATTAACATGGGTGAGCAGGATTTTCTTCATCCTATCTATGAAGGCTCAACCTCTTCGCCCCAAACACGCGCGAGGGTGGCTTGAATCTTTTTCTCGAGGCGGGCAATCAGTTCGCGATTGACGGCGACCAACGCTTACTCGAGTACGATGGTTTGCTGCGCGGAGACATCAAGTTTTGCGGGGGTTGTATGTGGTAAATATTAATCGAGGCGATAACCAAAAGATATATTGCAAATCTTAAAGTACGGTAGGATTTAAAAATACAGCAATAAACTATAAAAACAATAAGTTACTCTTACTGTTTGGCGGAGAGAAAGGGATTCGAACCCTTGATACGTTGCCGTATACACACTTTCCAGGCGTGCGCCTTCAGCCGCTCGGCCACCTCTCCACAATCCTCTCAATGGCTTGAGAGGGCGCGTAGGATAATCGATTTCGGCTTTAGTTGCAAACCTGGCGGCCTGTCACGCAGTCGGCAACGGTAGGCGTTCCATTAGGTAACACAAACAATCTTGCCGGATTATGCGTTCGTCCAGGGTCAGCATTGCCGGGACTACGTTGCAGCGGGTCAGCAGTTGACCATTGTGAACTTCAAAAAATCGTTCCGCGACACAATTGCCTGCTTCATCGAGTACTTGTAGCGGTACGCAGGTTTGCCTAGTTGTGCCTAAGCAAGTGCCGGCCGGAACTTCTGTGAAATTAAGATGGTCAATGGCTGATTCCAGATTGAGATCGACATCGTCGGCGCCAAATTGAAAGCTGATGTGTTCGGGGATTTTGACCAGTCCAATGGTGTGAAATAAATCAATATCGTGAGCGGCGACTGGGTGCGCGGGGAAGTCGGTAAGATGCAGGCAGGCATTGACCAGCTCAGCTGCGCGCGCCACGCCTTCAGGGTTGCCGGGCTTACTGCATTCAATTGCGATAGCGGGGCACAGTTTGGCGAATGCAGCGGACTGTGTGCCTTTGGGCCGAATGAAGTACACCGCGATGCGCGAAAACAAGGTCGCCAGGTGCAGAAAACGCTGGTCGAGCGTGTTGACGCAGGCGTAATTCGGATTAAGGCCGGTGTTGTTGTGTATGTCGATACTGGCAAATACGCCGCGCTGCTGCATTTCGTTGATTACTGCTTGGGCCATGACTTGCTGTTCCGGCGCATCGTGTTCGGTGCCTGGCCAGATACGGTTGAAATCCGGTTGACCGTCCAGCCTGCGCACGCCGTCGCGAGCCGCGGTGACGTTGCCGACGAAAATGGATAAGGCACGCGGCAGTTCGCGTTCGGCATATTTTTTTAATACTTGCTGAATGGCTTTCAGACCGGTGTCTTCATTGCCATGCAACAAGATGGCTACAAACAGAGAGGGCTGCTGACGTCCGGCTAAGTGCATCAGTGTGGGTTGCGGCAAGATGCTGTGCAGATGTCGGGCGTCAATATCCAAAAAGCCGTCAGGGTAATGATCGATTATTTTCAGCATTATGTTTCCAAATAATTAAATAGCCCATTCGTGTACCGGCATGCCGCTATATTGATGTTCCAGGTAGGCGGCGGTGAGGCGGAAAAAATCACGGCCATGCGCATCGATATAAGCGCGTTGCCAAGCTGCGCCGTTTAGGCCCGTGAGTGCCCGTGAACGTAGGATGCCAAGATAGCGATGACTGTCTTCCTGTGCAATTCCTAACATTTTCAAGCCTTCCGCCGCCATGGGCAGCAGTTCGTCCAGTAACAAATCGCGGACGTTATATTGCTTGCCGTCCAGCCACTTTAGCTGAGCATCCAGCCCATGCCGCGCAGCCAGATAAAAATTATCCCGCGCGGTTTCAAATGATAAATCTGCTTCCGGCGGCGCTGTCATGTTTGCCAGAAAACAGGTCGTCCCTAGATACAATGCCGCATTAGCGATCATATCGATAATACTGGGGCCTGCAGGCATGACGCGGTGCTCGACGCGCAAATGCGCTGTGCCCTCGGCATCGAAGCCAATCAACGGGCGATTCCAACGCCAGATGGTCCCGTTGTGGAAGCGCAGATGTTGTAGTTCACTGGCTTCACCGTGGAAATTAATCGGCAACAGTACGGGATAGCACGCCAGGTTTTCTTGAAAGCATTCTTCGGGGCTAGTTGAGATATATCCCGAACCAAAGCTCACTCGTTGCGCACCTGACTGGGCGTCATCGCCAGTGTTCGCGACTTGTTCGAATACCGGAATACGCGTTTCATCCCACAATGATTTCTCGAACAAAAACGGCGAATTGGCAGCAATCGCAACCAGCGGCGCAGACAGCAGTAATGAGGCATTGAAGTATCGCTGAAATTGTTTGGCCGGTGCTTGCAGATGGACTTGGAACGAGGTGGTTGCAGCTTCCAACATAACATCATGGTGGCTGACTATTAATCGCTCGCGGCCCTGAATATCCAATCGGATTGGGTGGCCTCCGCGGGCCTTGAGGACTTGTTCATTCAATGCTACATAGCGCTTGAACGGTGAAATATTGGCCAGACATAAATCGGCATTGCGCAAGGTAGGCAGTGTACCGATCATGATCAGCGTGGCTTCCAGCTCATGTGCTACGTGCAGGCAACGCCGCCAGGTATTGCTCAGCTCTGCTTCCAAACGACTTAAAGCAAAGCCTTGCAAACTCTGCGGGGTGCCGTTGAGTTCGATGTTAAAACGCGACAATTCCGGCACCACCAGCGGGTTGTTAATACGCTCAAGGAAAGTCGTGTTGATAGCTGCAGGGAAATGGTTGTGATCTAGTAGCCAAGCTTCGAGTTCAAACCCGGTAACATGGGCTTGATCATCGAAATTGCCGGAATTAAGCATCTTGCCGAGCAATGCTGTTTCCTGCCGCAAATGAGCCTGGAAAACTGCATAGTCTTCAGCTGAGAATTCAATGGTGCTGATTTCTTGGCCCATGTGCATTTCCCCAGGTCAACAAGGTAGGAGCGGGCCGTGCCCGCGATAACTTAGAACGTTTTAAAATTATCCTTAATCGTTCACAGGCAAGGCCAGCTCCTACAATTCTTAACGATTAGCTTTTCTGCGCTTCGAGTTCGTCCCAGCGCTTAAAGGTTTGCTCCAACTTTTCTTCCGTTTGTTTTAATTCGTCCAAGGTTTTTGCTATTAGCGCTTGATCCTGTTTGTAGAAATTCGCGTTACTGATCTGCTGAGTTAACTCAGCTTGCCGGGTTTCCAGTTGGTCAATCAATGCAGGCAATTTCTCCAGCTCTTGTTGTTCTTTAAAGCTGAGTTTTTTCTTAGGCGTGGCAGGCGCTACAAACGTGGTCGATTTAGTCGATTTTTCCGCGACTGGCTTTTTCGCTGTTTCAGTTTTTTTGACCGCTTCGCAATAGGCCATCCAATCGGTATAACCGCCGATAAATTCTTGTACTTCGCCATTGCCTTCAAGCACAAATACGCTGGTGACAACGTTATCCAAAAAGGCGCGGTCATGGCTGACTAATAACAAGGTGCCATCGTAGTTGACCAATTTTTCTTCCAGCAACTCCAGGGTTTCCAGATCCAAGTCGTTGGTGGGCTCGTCCATCACGATCAGGTTAGCGGGCTTGGTAAATAAACGCGCCAGCAATAAGCGGTTTTTTTCGCCGCCCGATAAACTTTTTACCGGTGAACGTGCTCTGGCCGGGGCAAATAAGAAGTCGCCCAAATAAGACATGACATGACGTCGGTTACCGGCGATGTCGACAAAGTCGTTGCCATCAGCCACGGTATCGGCCACTGATATTTCCGGATCGAGTTGATCGCGCAGTTGGTCGAAATAGGCAATTTCCAGCTTGGTGCCTTGATCGACGGTACCGCTATCGGGTTCCAATTGTTTAAGCAGCAGTTTTAATAACGTCGATTTGCCCGCGCCGTTAGGGCCGATCAAACCGATTTTGTCGCCGCGTTGAATGAGCGTAGAAAATTTCTTGATGATTTGTCGGTCTTGATAAGCAAAGCTGATGCCGGTGACTTCAATAACTTTTTTGCCGGAAGCATCACCGCGCCCCAGCGTCAGTTTACTGGTGCCTTGCTGATTACGACGCTGGGCGCGTTCGTCGCGCAGTTTTTCCAAGGCTCTAACGCGACCTTCGTTACGGGTGCGGCGCGCTTTAACGCCTTGGCGAATCCAGACTTCTTCTTCTGCCAGTTTTTTATCGAATTCGGCATTTTGGTTGGCTTCGTCTTCAAGTGCGGCGGCTTTGCGGCGCAAGTAATCGTCATAAGTACCTTGCCAGGACACTAGATTGCCGCGGTCGAGATCGATAATTCGCGTTGCTAACTTTTGTAAAAAGGCCCGGTCATGCGTCACAAACAATACCGCACCCTGAAAATTAAGCATTTGTTCTTCCAGCCAAGCGATGCTTTCAAAATCCAGATGGTTGGTTGGCTCATCGAGTAATAAGACTTCGGGTTCGATAACCAGCGCTCGCGCCAATGCGACTCGACGCTTCCAACCGCCGGACAAGCCGCTGATTTTAAGTTCGCCGGGCAAATCCAGCTTGGTTAAGGTGGTTTCAACCCGTTGCTGAAAATGCCAGCCATTGTGGGTTTCCAATTTGTGTTGCAGGTCGCCAAGCTCTTGCAAGGCTTTGTCATCATCGTAAGACATGGTCATGGACAGCGCATGATAGCGAGTAATCCAGCTGCCCAAATCGCCTAAGCCACCAGCGACGGCATCGTAAATGGTGGCGTCGTCAGGTAAGTCCGGGGCTTGTTCCAGCCAAGCCAGTCTTAATTCGGGCTGCCGCCAAATATCACCATGATCGGGCAGAATATCTCCGGCGATAATTTTCATTAAGGTCGATTTGCCTTCGCCGTTGCGGCCCAATAATCCTACCCTCTCGCCAGGATCGAGCTGGAATTCAGCATCCTTTAGTAAAGCATGAGTACCGAAAGCGATGGAGACATTGGTTAAGCGTAATAAAGGCATATCAGAGATCTTTGTGTTGTAAAAAGCGTCTTAATAAATCCAGGGCCAGTAAGGCGGCCTGGTGTTGTTTGCGTTTGCCGGGACCGGCCACGGTGCATGTGGTTTGATGAAATTGGTGTCCAGTAAGTAGGACATTATATAGAACGATGGCGCTATCCTTGTCTTGAATTGCTTTTAAATCGCCATCGTGCAGTTGCACCAGCACAAAATCGGCACCAGTTTTGGCTCGTACCTCAATGGCGATTTTTTTAGCTGCAAGCGTAAAGGTGTCGTTAGAAATGTCTGGAGATTGATGATAACGAGCTTCCAGAAGCCAGGGTAATGCGGTGCAGTAACTTGCGATCATGCCTTGGCTGACGGTTTCGACCACCGCCAGGCTGTGCTTGCCGTCTGTCATTAATTGATCCAGCAAACTAATTAAGTCGCCGTTAGCCGCTCCCAAGCCATCAATCGCAAACACTGCATCGCCTATTTTCCCGGCAATGGACTTCACTAAATCGTCAATAGCTGCTGACGGGTAATCATGCGGAAACAACAATTTTGTTTGCACTTCGGCCAAGCTGGCGCGAAAGCCAAGCTGCACAACATCCGGGATGGCTATCGGCTTAATGCGTTGCTGCAGGTCCGATTCCCCGATGCCTATGGTTTTAATGGTAATCAATGTTTGCGGCTGCAACACAAAGCGTTGTTGCAGCATAGCTTGTACTTTTTCCAAATACATATTGCGCATTTCCGAAGGCACGCCGGGCATAAATACAAACCAGCAGCGACCACCTTGCAGCGCAAAACCGGGTGCGGTGCCCCATTCGTTATCCAATCGTAAGGCGCCTTGCGGAAGCATGGCTTGTTTACGATTGGAGTCGGGCATTGCCCGATTGCGGCAGTCGAAAAACTGTTTGATTTGCACAAACGCAGTTTCGTCAAATTCCAGCGGCAAACCGAAAGCCTGGACAACGGCTTCGGTTGTTAAATCATCGGTGGTCGGCCCCAAACCGCCGGTACATAAACAGCAATCGGCGCGCTCGGAAATTTCTCGTAACAACGCCACCAAATCAGCCAATTTATCGCCTACTGAGGTATGCCGGGTTACCGTAAAACCTAACTGCACAGCCTCTTGCGCCAGCCACGCGGCATTGCTGTCGACAACTTGCCCGGTAACGACTTCTTCGCCTTGGGAGAAAATTTCCAGTGTCGGATTCATGTAAAACTCTTCATCAATAGGCCATGCCACAATGGCAGAGTGATTAAACTGAGTGCAGTCGTCACGGTAACAGCCATTGCATAAAGTGAGCTGTCCAGATGGTAACGATCACAAAAAACGATCCCTAGCACCATGCTGGGCATGGCAATATCCAACACTGCGGCCGCCCGGTAATCGCCGGTGATGCTGAGTTGGCTCATCAAGAGCATGGCGAATAAAGGCATCAACGCCATTTTTATCACGATGACCGGCAAGACATAAGGAATATTGCGAGCTCTGACTGCCGTCCAACTCAAGGCTAATCCTAGAGAAAAAAGCATCAATGGCACCACCGCACCCGCCAGCTTTTGCAGTGCACCGTTCAGCCAATCCGGTGCAATAACGTGATTAATATTTAATAGTACCGCCAGACCCGCCGCCCAAAACGGTGGTGCATTCAGAAAAGCGATGACTGATTTGGGGTTTTCTGATTTGTCTTCGCCGTAATGTCGCACCAGCAAAATACCAACCGTAAATAGAAACGGCGCGGTCGCAAACAGGTCGATTTGTATCGCCACCGATCGTGCCCAACTGCCGAAAGTCTGCTCCAAAACCGGCAAGCCTAAATAAGTAACGTTAGGGAATGCCGCGGCTAAAACCATGGCGCCCAGGCGCCGATGTTCAAATTCGAACAACACGCCTACCAGCCAAATGCAAACAATCCCAAAAGTAATGCTGGCAATACCCAGCAAGGTGTATTGCAAAGAATGGACGCCAATATCCGCCGACCAAAGCACTTCCAATACCATGGCAGGCAGTAATAAATAATACACAACTGTGGTTAACACCAAGCGGGTTTGCTCAGCTTTTAGCCCGCCCGGCTTGAGGATGCGCCAACCGGCACCGCAGGCCATCAGCAGAGTCATTTGAATCAGGGTTGAGTTCATAAATAGATGTAATGTGTCGGGCGGTGAATTTTAACATTCACCGAGTAATCAAGTTCCGGTAATATAGCCGTTGTTTTTAGCCTTCATTTTGTCAGCCATATGCCACAATCCATTCGCTCTACCAAAGCTATCCCTGTCCGTGAACGCCTGATTATGGCTTTGGACGTTCCCAGCATCGCTGAAGCACAGGCGTTAGTTGAAGAACTGGGTGATTCGGTGATTTTTTACAAAGTCGGCATGGAGTTGTTCATGTGCGGCGATTATTTCGGTTTTATCGAATGGCTTAAGCAGCGCGGCAAAAAAGTGTTTGTGGATTTAAAGTTTTTTGACGTGCCGGCCACGGTAGGCCGCGCTATTAGGGCGTTAAGCAGCAAAGGCGTTGATCTTGCCACTATTCATGGTAACGATTCCATCATGGAAGCTGCCGCCAAAGAGAAAGGCAATCTTAAGGTATTGGCAGTAACCGCGTTAACCAGCCTGGATCGTGGCGATCTTGATGATTTGGGCTTCAGCTGTGATGTGCGGGAGCTGGTGTTATCGCGCGCCAAACGGGCTTTGGAAATCGGCTGTGATGGCGTAGTGTCTTCCGGCCTTGAAGCGCCAATGCTGCGTGAACACCTGGATCATCGTTTATTGGTAATCACTCCCGGCATCCGGCCGGTCGATAATCGCGAAGACGACGACCAAAAACGCGTGGTTAGCGTAGACAAGGCTTTTCAGAACGGCGCCGATTACATTGTGGTGGGCCGCCCAATCCGCGATGCCGATGATCGCAAAGCTATGGCCGAAAAAATTCAGGCGCAGATTTTGGCTGAGTTTCAATAATAACCGGACAAACCGGCAACTTAGATTGCCATTGTTATGGTTTTTTAAGCCAATCTTAACAATACATTGTCAACAGGCCGCGCATTGCAGGATAATTAAACTATGTTATATGCCCTAATCAAATGAGCCATATAACATAGTCCTCATTCATCAAGCCTGGATACATTTGCTTTTCTTCAACCCTGCGATAACTTTAGCCACTATGGAATTTGACCACGCCTTTAACTCATCGTACTTGGTCGCATTCACTATGGGCCTGCTCAGCAGCATGCATTGCGTAGGCATGTGCGGTTCGATTATCGGTACCTTAACGCTGAGTTTAAGCGCTGAAGTACGCAACGATAAAAAACGCCTGCTGCCTTTTGTCTTTAATTACAACGCGGGTAGAGTCACCAGTTACACCTTGGCGGGTCTGTTATTAGGATTTGTTCAAGTCGTGCTGGTGATGAGCATGGACGAATCTACCGGCTATCGAGTATTGCAAATACTATCGGCTATCGTCATGGCAAGTGCCGGTTTATATCTTGCCGGTTGGTTTCCTAGATTTGCGTATATCGAAAAAATTGGCTTACATTTTTGGCGAGTGATTGAACCTTTTGGTCGACGTCTTATTCCAGTAAAAACTTATTCCCAGGCCTACTTATTTGGCATGGTATGGGGCTGGTTGCCATGCAGTCTCGTCTATACCGCTCTTGCCTTGGCTTCGACCTCAGGGGGCGTTGGACAAAGCGCTTTAACTATGTTGTTTTTCGGTCTCGGTACTATTCCTGCTGTTATGGGCATAGGATTTATGACCGGCATACTGACAAAACTTTCTGGCCTACAACGATTTAGACAAGTCATTGGTCTGTTAATGATTGCACTGGCTTTGTTAGCGGTAATTCCGGATCTTAACCCGATGCGTTGGCAACATACTCAGGAGGTAGCGAAGTAATATGGCTTATTTTAGATCGATTATTGGTCAGTCTCCCGCGCTGGATTCACTAATTCGTAGTGCACGAATTGTGGCCACAACCGACGTCACTGTTTTGCTTAAAGGCGAAACAGGCACCGGCAAAGAGGTATTTGCCAAAGCCATTCAAAAATCCAGTACGCGTTCTGATAAGCCTTTTATCACTGTCAATTGCGCAGCTCTTCCTGAAGGCTTAATTGAGTCTGAGTTATTTGGTCACAAAAAAGGCGCTTTTACCGGCGCTAGTTCCAGCACCCAAGGATTGCTACAGGCGGCTGACGGCGGCACTTTATTTCTCGATGAGATCAACTCATTACCGCTAGGGGTACAAGCGAAATTCTTGCGCTTTCTGGATTCTGGGGAGTGTCTTATAGTTGGCGAAACTAAGCCAATCAAGGTAAATGTTCGCGTGATTGCCGCAACCAACTCCGATTTGACCAAGCAAATTAGCCAGGGCGATTTTAGACAAGATTTATATTTCAGGTTAAATGTCGTCCCTTTAGAACTGCCGGCACTGTCTCAACGCACTGAAGACATTGAGCCGTTGGCGGTACATTTCTTAAATTTATTTGCTAAAGCGCATTCGATTGACGTGCCTAAGCTAAGTAAAGCCACGCTAAAAGTTTTAAAACACTATAAATGGCCGGGCAACATTCGAGAATTGCGCAATTTGTGCGAAAGATTGAGCGTGTTATTGGCAGGTAAAGTTATTGAACCGGAAAATCTTCCCGCAGAGTTCAGTGTAACTGTCACTGGTCAATTGCCTGAAGGTGGCGATTTTATTTTGCCGGCAGAAGGGGTGCAATTGGATTCTTTAGAAGCCGATTTAATCAGTCAAGCTTTGCAACGTACTAACGGCAATCGCGCAAAAACAGCAAAATTGTTAGGCATATCAAGGGATACATTGCTATATCGAATGCAAAAGCATGGCTTTTCCATATCGCATTAATATGCTGCGTTAAAGACAGCGTAACCATTGCACGGTGACATTGTCGCTTCGACCAAGCGCACGCAATACCGTTAATTGAGCCACTTTACCTAATATGGTTTTGCCACTGGCAGGTTGAGCCAATTGTAATAATTCTGTTTGTTTTACATTCTCCCAAAATCCATCCGTACATAACAAAAAAGTCTCACCCTTTTGAATTGCCGGATATTCGCGTATTTCAGGTTGATGTTTTTTCAATATATTGATGCTGCGCGTTAGCTGATTTTGATCAGGATGCTGCCCCATTTCCTCTTCGGATATTTTACCGGCGTTCAGCAATTGCTGTGGGATGGAATGATCTTGGCTGCGCCACAAGATTTCCTTAGGATTCATCCGATAGATGCGCGAGTCGCCACAATGGGCAGTTAATACGCGCTGGCTATCGATAAATAGGCAAACGCAGGTGGTATGAGCTTTACCAGCCACTTTATCATCCTGAAACAGCAACTTCATTTCGTCAATCGCCGCATCTAACCAGGCAGCAAAAGTCTCGACTGGATTTTCCTGTATATGCTTGCTGTAGCTTTCTGCCGTGGTTAACAAGCCTTGGCAAAAAAAACGCGACGCCTTTTCACCGGCACTATAACCACCCAAGCCATCGGCTACCACGAGCAAGGCATAATCATCATTGATGATATGTGCCATATAATCCTGGTTGCTTTCCCTGTCGCCCGCAGATGTGAGTTGATAAAACTCGAATGCCATTGTGCTAAATCTGCCTGCTGTGCAATCTGGCATTACGCATAAGCTGCTTCAAATCACTGACCGTCTGCGCCAAACCGGTTAGCACGGCCTGAGCAATAATGGCATGACCGATATTAAGCTCGACAATTTCCGGTATCGCACAGATGGCTTCAACATTATGAAAATTAAGCCCGTGTCCGGCATTAACTTGTAGGCCCGCAGTGTGCGCGTAGTAAGCCGCTTGGCGAATGCGCTCCAGCTCTTCCGCCTGCTCAGCCGCATTTTCTGCATCGGCATAACGACCCGTGTGTAATTCAATTACCGGCGCACCCGCTTGTACCGCCGCATCAATTTGTTCTTGCTCAGGATCAATAAATAATGACACCTCAATGCCGGAGCTTTTTAATCTTTCGCACGCGGATTGCATAATTGATAGCTGCCCAGCGACATTAAGCCCGCCTTCAGTGGTTAGCTCGGCACGCTTTTCTGGCACCAGGCAGCAGGCGAATGGCTTTACTTTCTGGGCTATTGCGATCATTTCTTCGGTTACTGCCATTTCCAGATTCAGCCGGGTATGCAGCATGTCTTGCAATAAATAAATGTCACGGTCTTGAATATGGCGGCGATCTTCCCGTAAATGCGCGGTAATCCCATCCGCCCCAGCTTGCTCGGCAATCAACGCCGCTTGAATGGGATCAGGGTAGCGGGTGCCTCTGGCTTGCCTTAAGGTGGCAATGTGATCAATATTGACGCCTAGCAGAATATTTTGTGTGCTCATGTTTCTGATCGCTTAATAAGTTTGTTGATAACGGCACGACTTTTCAACTGCCTGCCTTGTAGATGGGTATCAATGACTTGCCTCATCAGCAGTTTGACTTCGCTTAACACTTGCGAATCGTTGAATTGTCTTAATTGGATCGCTTGCACAGTCTTCTCTGACAACAAGCCTTTGGCATCTGCCACCAGTCCGCGATCATTGTCGAACGAGTAACTTGCTGAGCGTATAGATGAATTGTTTGTCTCCGCATGTAAGCCGTAGCCGATACTTTCCAGCAAATCCAATTCAAAGGTTCTTAAGGCAGGCTCTAGGGTTGCTTCTTGAGCTAGCCTGGTCAAGCAAGACTGGTAATGAACAAATACTTCAGGATGCGGATCGTGTTTATGCAAAAAACAACCGATCAACTCGTTGACATAAAAACCACAATACAGCGCAAGACCAGTCAATTTAGCAAAAGAATCAGCCATTTCAACTGTGGTGAGAGTTTTAAGTTCTGCCTTGCCAACATAGGAAATCGATATTGGCACAAAGGGCTGTAAAAGCCCGGCAGTTTTTGATTTTGCTTTTCGCACACCTTTTGCCAAGACCGAGAGTCTGCCAAAGTCACGCGTCAATACCTCAATAATTAGGCTGGTTTCGCGAAAATTGCGCTGCTGTAGAACAAAGGCAGGTTGTAAATAGACTGCTGTTTCAGTCATTAAATCCTAAGCTTTGTAACGCCCGTTCATTATCAGACCAACCTTTTTTCACTTTGACCCACAGTTGGATATAGACTTTCTTGTCCAGCAATTTTTCTATATCTAGCCTGGCGTCAGTACCGACTTTTTTTAGCATTTCGCCATTATCGCCAATCACAATAGTTTTTTGTCCAAGCCGCTCTACCCAAATAATGGCGTAGATTTTGGTGATATGGGGCTTTTCTTCGTAGCGTTCTATTTCGACGGTTATCGCATAAGGTAACTCATCGCCTAACCGTCTGGTCAGTTTTTCCCGGACAATTTCCGCGCATAAAAATCGCTCTGGCCTGTCGGTAATTTGATCTTCCGGGTATATCAAATCACTTTCAGGCAACATCTCCATAATCAAGCCTTCGAGCTCTTCAAGATTGGTGCTCTTCAAGGCTGAAATGGGAATCATGTGAGCAAAAGGAAAGCGATGCTGAGCTTCGGAAAAAAAAGTCAAAATATCTTCTTTATCTTTAACTTTGTCGACTTTGTTGGCGGCCAAGATAACCGGCAATCCTGCCTGTTCGAGCTTTTTAAAAATAATCTCGTCGTATTCATGCCAAGACAGGCCGTCAATCAACCAAACGATGACATCAACACCTAGTAAGGTAGTCTCTGCAGTTCTGTTTAGATAACGATTGAGAGCTTTCTGTTCATTGCCATGCATGCCTGGCGTATCCATATAAATGGCTTGCCCTGCTGCGGTGGTGTTAATACCCAAGATACGATGTCTGGTCGTTTGGGGTTTACGAGAGGTGATGCTGATTTTTTGTTTCAGCAAATGATTCATCAGTGTTGATTTGCCCACATTGGGGCGCCCTATCAGGGCTACGAAACCACAATTCATTACACGCCTTTTAATAATTCAAGCATTTGCTCTGCCGCTGCTTGTTCTGCTTTTTTTCTTGAAACCCCAGTGCCGATAAAAAATTGATCGCTCAAAGGCACGGTACATTTGACCTTGAAGGTTTGTTCATGGCCCAGTCCGGACATGCTTATCAAAGTATATTCAGGTAAATCATTTTTTTTAGACTGCATCAATTCTTGCAATTGAGTTTTAGGGTCTTTTTTCCAGTTATCAAGCGACAAGGCTTGCAGCTTTTCTTGAAATAATGACACCACCCACTGCTGACAGGCATCCATCCCTTGGTCGATAAATAATGCGCCGATGATGGCTTCCAGCGCGTCCGATAAAATAGAATCGCGGCGAAATCCACCGCTTTTAAGTTCGCCAGAACCTAGCAGAAGATATTCTCCTAAATGATGTTTCCTGGCGAGTTCCGCAAGTGATGTTTGATTAACTAAACTGGCTCGCAAGCGACTTAATACCCCTTCCGGTGCGGAAGGAAAGGCATCATATAATTGGTGGGCGATCACAAATCCTAGAATAGAGTCACCTAAAAATTCTAAGCGCTCATTATTTTTAGACCCTACGCTACGATGCGTCAGTGCGCTGATAAACAGTTGCGGATCATTAAAACGCAGGCCTAATCGTTTAGATAAGACGTCTGGATTTTTTGTCACTCCTGCCCAACCTCAAAGGAATCATTAAATTCAGCCAATACGCTCAAGTTACCGGCAATTTTTTGCACTGTTTCATATTCAATAGTCACTTTCAGGTAGTTACCGTGCTTAACGACTTTAATATCATCTTGAGTGACATCGTAGACATAATTCAAGTTAAAACGTTTGTTTAAGCTATCTCTAACCTCATGTTCACTTTTAGTCTCAATACCGGGGGTTTGCTCGATAGCTTTAAGTGCATTGACCACTTTTGCGTGATCCATATAAATCGGAACTACTTTAAGTGTGAGCAAGGTAAAAAAAGCGATCAGCCCCAAAATAAACAGAATAGAAATCAAGGTTAAACCTTGTTGGCTTTTAACCGTTACGTTCATGATCGGCTCCAGAAATGATGAATAAACAACAAGTGTAGTTTATTTCAAAACTGTGCCAATCCGATCAAAGCCCACACCCTTATGCTGCCAATCCCAACTCATCCAGATAAAAAAGGCCTTGCCGACCAGATTTTCCTCAGGAACGGGCCCCCAGTAGCGGCTATCATTGCTGTTGTCGCGGTTATCGCCCATCGCAAAGTAATTGCCTTGAGGCACGATATAATCAAATTCAACCGTAGGCGCGCCATTTCTGATTAAAATGCTGTGCTCGACACCGGTTAAATTTTCCAACAAATTTTCAGCGCCAGTCATATCTTGACCTTGGCCGACACCTTCATAACGTCCCAACGATACTTGCTCAATAGCTGTGCCGTTGATGGTTAGTTTTTTATTGTGGTAAGAGATTTTGTCACCGGGCAGGCCAATCACACGCTTGATGTAGTCCACGGCGGGATCTTTAGGGTAACGAAACACCACAATGTCACCGCGCTGAGGTTCGTTCAGCTCAATAATTTTTTTATTGATCACTGGCAGACGGATGCCATAAGTGAATTTATTCACCAATATAAAATCCCCAACCAACAAGGTGGGCATCATTGAACCGGAAGGAATTCGAAACGGCTCGGCTAAGAATGATCTTAGTAACAACACAATGAGTACGATAGGGAAAAATGACCTGGCATATTCAACCAAAACAGGTTCATTTTTTTCGTCAAAGGCTTCACCTTTGGATTTCAGTACTAACAAGTACCCACCCCAAACAATGCCGGTAACCACTGAGGCAACTAACAGAAAAAAAGAAAAATCAACGTCCATAGAAATTGTATTTAAAAAAGAATGAGGAAGTATGGAATGTATTTGGCAGAAAGGGCGAATAAATCGCCCTTTGTCTTATTCCTTGTTAATTTGTAAAACTGCCAAGAAGGCTTCTTGAGGTATCTCGATATTGCCAACCTGTTTCATGCGTTTTTTACCGGCTTTTTGTTTTTCAAGCAGTTTTTTCTTACGACTGATGTCACCGCCATAACACTTGGCAATAACATTTTTGCGCATTGCTTTAACGGTTGAACGAGCAATAACTTTCGAGCCGATAGCTGCTTGTATTGCTACTTCATACATTTGTCGTGGTATCAGGTCTTTCATTTTTTCGACCAGATCACGACCTCGGTTATGGCTTAAATCACGATGCACTATGATCGACAGCGCATCTACTTTTTCGGCATTAATGAGTACATCAAGCTTTACCAAAGCTGCAGGTTGAAAACGTAAAAATTCGTAATCAAACGAAGCAAAACCACGACTGACTGACTTTAAGCGATCAAAAAAGTCCAACACGACTTCGCTGAGTGGCATCTCGTAATGTAAAGATACCTGTCGACCGACATATTGCATGTCTTTTTGGACGCCGCGCTTTTCGATGCAAAGCGTGATAACACCACCCAAATAAGCTTCCGGCACCAGAATATTGGCGCGAATAATTGGCTCCCTGATTTCCTTAATAATTCCGGCATCCGGAAGTTTGGCGGGATTATCAACCATCAATACCTGATCATTTTGCGTGATTACTTCATAAACTACAGTGGGTGCGGTAGTAATCAGGTCAACATCGTATTCTCTTTCCAGACGTTCCTGAACGATCTCCATGTGCAACATGCCCAAGAATCCGCAACGAAAACCAAAGCCAAGCGCTTGTGAGGTTTCCGGTTCAAACTGCAAGGCTGCGTCATTGAGGTTTAATTTATTTAACGCCTCACGCAAATCTTCATAATTATCGGAGCTGACCGGATAGAGTCCGGCAAACACTCTGGGTTGTACTCGTTGGAATCCGGTAAGTTGTTCGGTGGCAGGGTTATCGGTCCAAGTGATGGTATCGCCAACCGGTGCGCCAAAAATATCTTTGATACCAGCGACTACAAAGCCAACTTCGCCAGTATTTAAAATATCTCTCTCCAACCGTTTAGGTGTAAATACGCCCACTTTTTCGGCGATGAAGGACCGGCCGGTAGACATAATGGTGATCTTTTGTTTTCTGCGGATACTGCCATGCATAATCCGTACTAAAGATACCACGCCCAAATAACTATCAAACCAGGAGTCAATAATCAGTGCCTGTAGCGGCCCATCAATATTGCCTTGTGGTGGCGGAACTTTAACAACCAGCTGTTCCAATACATCTTGTACACCTAAGCCGGTTTTAGCGCTGATCATCAACGCCTCATCAGCCGGAATACCAATAACTTCCTCTATCTCCGTCATCACGCGCTCAGGTTCAGCCGAAGGTAGATCAATCTTGTTGAGTACCGGCACTACTTCTAAACCCTGTTCTATCGCGGTGTAACAATTAGCAACACTTTGCGCTTCAACACCTTGAGCAGCATCCACAACCAATAGCGCGCCTTCGCAGGCGGCTAATGATCGGGAGACCTCATAAGAAAAATCCACATGCCCAGGGGTATCGATAAAATTGAGCTGATAGGTTTCGCCATCCTTGGCTTTAAAGTCCAGCGTTACACTCTGGGCTTTAATGGTAATACCTCGCTCTTTTTCAATATCCATGGAATCGAGCACTTGTGCAGACATCTCCCTGTTACTTAAGCCTCCACAGATTTGAATGAAGCGGTCTGCAAGTGTCGATTTGCCATGATCGATATGGGCAATAATGGAGAAATTTCTTATATGTTTTAAATCCACGTGTTACTTATCTAATTTTAGGGCTAAAAAGATGGGGCTACCTTGCCGTTGAATTAACAAAGCAATTGATTTACCCACAGGAAGTTCTTTTACTATCTTATCAAAATCAGCCACATCACGGACGACATTATTCTGAATTCGCAGCACTACATCACCACGCTGAATACCCGCTTCCTTAGCTGCACCCTTACCGACTTCTTGTACCAGGACACCAGTTTTAAGGCCTTGTAAAACTTCTCTTTGCTCATCCGTTAGGTTAGAAACAATCAGACCTAATCGATCGGTAGCTTTTTGCTGGGGAGCCGTTTTATTGTCTGCAATTTGGTTTACTTCTTCTGGTAATAAGCCAACTTTAAATGTCACTGTTTTGACTTCACCTTGTCGAATAACGGTCAATTTCGCGGTTTCATCAATCGGTGTTAAACCTACCAGTGGCGGCAAATCACTTGATTTATCTATGGCTTGGCCATTAAATTCGGTAATAACGTCGCCAATCTGCAAATCAGATTTTTCAGCCGGACTACCTGGGATAATTTTAGCGACCAACGCGCCTTGGGGTTTTTTCATGCCAAAAGATTCTGCCAGCTGCCTGGTAACATCTTGTATCTGCACACCTAGCCAGCCATGTGATGCCTTACCCTTGGTTTTAATTTGCTCAACAACATTCATTACCACATCCACAGGGATGGAAAATGAAAGACCCATAAAACCACCGCTGCGGCTATAAATTTGTGAGTTTATCCCAACAACTTTGCCATCCATATTGAACAATGGCCCACCTGAATTACCTGGATTAATGGCGACATCGGTCTGAATAAACGGCACATAATTGCCGCCAGGTAGACTGCGACCCTTGGCGCTAACTATGCCAGCTGTTACAGATTGCTCAAAGCCAAACGGCGAGCCGATTGCCAACACCCATTCGCCGACTTGTAATTTTTCTGGCGCCCCGATTACCACAACAGGTAAATCGCTGGCATCAACCTTCAATAAAGCAACATCCGTCCGCGCATCAGAACCTACGAGCTTGGCTACCAATTCACGACGATCAGTTAGCTTTACTACTATTTCATCTGCATCCTTGACGACATGATGATTAGTCAAAATATAACCATCCTGCGAAATAATAAATCCGGAACCCAATGACTGAGTGTCGCGTGGCGTATCGCCACCTTGGCCTTGACCATTAAAGAAGCGCTTGAACAACTCTTCCATTTCCGGCGGTAAACCTTCGGGTATTTGCTGTTCTTCTGGTATAGCCGCCGTCGCTTCAGCTGAAGCTTTCTGGGTGGTGCTGATATTAACAACAGCTTTGCCATTTGCTTTTACCATTTCGGTAAAGTCAGGCAATTGCGCTAATACGTTTTGAGAAAACAGCAAAGTCAAAAACCAAAACCAAGCCAACTTTTTAAACATAAATCACTCCATTAGTAAACATCGATAGCAATGCGGGGTAACCGCGCACGCGTCCAAAAAAAATTGCCAACATACTAAAAAGCTTTATTATCCATAACGAATGGTATGTAAGTCATTTTCAGCAAGCTAACAATATCACCCTGTTTCCAACTTAACCATCCCGATGTAATGCCTTCTTCTCAATCTTATGATGTACTTATCATTGGCAGCGGCGGTGCCGGCCTGAGTTTAGCACTTAAACTTGCTGACCAAGCCATGCGCATTGCCGTGTTATCAAAGTTTGCACTCACGGCCGGCAGCACTTATTACGCGCAGGGTGGCATATCGGCGGTGTTCGATGCTGATGATTCTATTGAGTCTCACATTGACGATACTTTAGATGCGGGTGCCGGACTGTGTGACCCAGAAATTGTCAGGCTAACAGTCACGCATGGGAAAAAATCTATCGATTGGTTGCAGCAACAAGGTGTGGTCTTTACTGAGGAAAAATCACCTTCTGGAGAAACCAAGCTGCACTTGAACCGGGAGGGTGGGCATTCGCATCGCCGCGTTGTTCATAATGCCGATGCCACTGGTAAAGCAGTGTCTCTGTCACTTATTGATCGGGCGCAAGAACATCCTAATATCGACTTGTTAGAACATCACAATGTTGTCGAATTGATTACTCGGCCTAACGACAATAAACACGGCAAACGTGTTGTTGGCGCTTATGTTCTCGATTCAAAACAACAAATTGTCAAAACCATGCCGGCACGCATTGTCGTGCTCGCCACCGGTGGGGCCAGCAAAGTATATCTTTACAGCACCAACCCCCAAAGCTCGACCGGAGACGGCATTGCTTTGGCCTGGCGCGCTGGTTGTCGGGTCAGCAACATGGAGTTCATGCAATTTCACCCCACCTGCCTCTACCATCCAAGCGCCCAGTCATTCCTAATCAGCGAAGCAGTTAGAGGCGAAGGAGGCAAATTAATTTTGCCGGATGGCAGTTCGTTCATGCAAAATTTTGATCCGCGTGGCGAACTGGCACCAAGAGATATTGTTGCTCGAGCCATTGATCACGAAATAAAAAAGCGTGGTATCGATTGTGTTTACTTAGACATTAGCCACAAACCCGCCGAATTTATTCGGGAGCACTTTCCGACTATTTACCAGCAATGTCTTGATGTCGGTATCGATATAACTCAACAGCCCATTCCGGTAGTGCCGGCCGCCCATTACACCTGTGGCGGCGTCATCACCGACAGTTTTGCGAGAACAGACATTGCTCAGCTTTACGCCGTCGGCGAAGTGGCTTGTACCGGGTTGCATGGCGCCAATCGGATGGCCAGTAACTCGTTACTTGAGTGTTTAGTTTTCGCAGAACGGGCCAGTGAAGATATTTTGCAAACACTCAACACTATTCCGGCCATTCCGGCATTACCTGATTGGGATGAATCACAAGTCAGCGATTCGGACGAAGAGGTAGTGGTGGCCCATAATTGGCACGAATTGCGCCAATTTATGTGGGATTACGTGGGCATTGTCCGTACCGACAAGCGCTTGCACAGAGCAATGAATCGTGTGGAATTACTGAAAAAAGAAATCGCGGAATATTATCGCCATTTCCGGGTAACCAGTGATTTGCTGGAATTACGCAATTTATTAATTGTCGCTGAGTTGATCATACGTTGCGCCCAACACCGCAAAGAAAGCAGGGGGTTGCATTACACCTTGGATTACCCTGAATTAGATAACAGCAAACACCCCCAAAATACTATCTTGGTTCCAGACAATATTCGAACTTAGTTTTTTTGATTAATTGCCGTTGTTCCGGGTTTTATTAGCTCCCTAAGATCTTTTGCTGCGCGTTCACATTCGGCAGCTGTGTTTTCAACGCGCCGCCGCAATAAAAATCCGCTACTTTGACCATCAACATCGCGGGCAACATATTCGTTTAGCGCAGCGCACTGCCGCCGCATATGTTGCTCAGCCTGAAGTAACTGTTCTGGGCTTTTAAAGTCCTCGGTTTCCTGCAGCATCATCACTTCGCTGGTCAAACTGTTTTGTAACCTGAAAACGTTTTCTACATAACGCTCAAACTCTTCTCGGGATTGACCTTTGACGCCGTAACTACCCCACAGCCAACCACACCCCGGCAACAGCATCGCAAATAAAACCACAACTAAACTTCGATGACTCACCAACGTTCTAATCCTCTTTAATCTAAATCTAAATGCCTGTTGTCAGACCAAGTAAATAACAACCAATATACTATAACCTCAGCGCGCTTGAGCACAAAAACTGCCAATCAGTAAATACTCAACAGCAAACATACCCAATATTGACCGGTCTTAATCCGGGTGTATACTCTTGAAAGTTCGCGTCCTGATATTAAATAATTACGGTGCCCATCTAATGACTGAAAAGACCACCAGCAAATACTTGCTTAACCTTGAAAAACAATTTGCTAGCGATAATCCAATATTGCTTAAAGCGGCAAAACTTTTTCATGAACTTGACCAAATTGAATACGATTTTGGATTTTTAGATACTGATGATACCACTGCCAGCAAGGGATCATGGTGGCCCGTCATTAGCTTGGTTGCAGGTAATTCGGCAGCTAAAGCCAAATTTCTTAGTAGTTATTTGGGTACTGAGCAATTGCTGTCCAGCATACAAGCATCGAACCAAAAATTTACGGTACTCTCGCATAGTCCGCAAGCCAATACGGCAACCTTACCTGGCACAGCCCTGGATGTTGATCATCGTTATCCGTTTTATAAAATAAGCCGCAAAATTGAACAGTTACAAAAAGGCGAAGGAAGCCGTATCAATGCTTATTTGGAATTAAAAACAATTAACAGCAGCCGGGTAAAAAATAAGCTTATTGTTGATATGCCTAATTTGAGTGGAGCGCCCACTAATCCTGTAACATCTATGCTAACGCAGCATGTGATCGCACAGTCCGATTTGGTATTGGTTTTTACGGATATTTTTGATTCAGCATCGCCTGCACTTGATGAATTGGTGGCTTACATTGCCGCTAACCAAGATTCCAACAAGTTTATATATTTAGTTGATGACGCTACCGCAGCACTGACGGCATCACGAAATAGCGAGATTTTGTCATCCTGGCAAAGAAAGCTCTCTGAACATGGCCTTTATACCGGGCAAATTATCATCCTGCCTAATCAAGCCACTGGAGTAAGCTCGCAAAATCAAGGCGATTTTTCCGCTATTGACCGACGCGTTTCCAATGTTGAAAACGACCGTTCATACCGAGTGCTGGATACTATAGAAAAAAACATTCAAGAAATTGATACCGTTATTATGCCGGAGCTCAAAAAAGCAATTGAGCTTTGGAAAGAGCGCTCAGCATTCTCTAGTTTTATTATCTTGGGCTTTTTTGCAACACTGGCTATTTTCGCGGAAATAGAAACCGGCATAATTTTGGGATCTTTGCTTGATCCTATTATTGGGCCTGCCGTGATACTTTTATTAATTGCAATTATGGTTCCGCTTCATTTGGGTATTAGTAAGCTTCAAGCCAAAATCATCATCAATCAACTGAACAACCAACAAAAGAAATTGAATTTGCTGGAAAACCTAGCAAATGCCTTCGAGCAAAATATTACCTTCTGGCGCACGTTGCTACCTGTCAGTGATCCTGTGGGCTGGAATAAGAAAACCAAGGCACGATTGACTCAGCTATCTGATAAAACCAAAGATCTAGTGCAAGAGTTAAATGATAATTTCAGTATCTATAACGAATAGAGCTCTTTCCGCTGATAATAGCGACAAGAGAGATAGCTTTTAAGCCTATGTATCTAGCGCCATGACAGATTCATGGAAATATTAAAACAATACCTTCCATTATGCTGGTTAAAGGGCAACCCATTTGAGTTGCCCAGATCGTTTAATTTTTTAAAAGGGAATCTACTGTTTTATTTTATTGTCGAATATTTTATGCAAACTAATATGGTCGACAATCCAGTAGAAGCCTTTTTTGAAATCAGCATAGAGACAATGCTTACGCTGATATTTATTGCGCTGATATTAGTGCTCAATAAATCTCTGTACGCTTATATAGAAATATCTTCGGCATTATTATTCTCAGAAAATGTCGCGTCTATATTTGGCGCGCCTGTTTTTGCTTGGCTTACAGTGACTGATGACTTGCTAAGCTACTATGTCTTTGGCGGGATAGTATTTTGGGAATTTTTAATAATTGCGTATATTTTAAAGCGAACACTAGCTGTTAATACGCCTGCCAGCCTAGTCATGTCGTTAATCTACTTTATAACAACTTATGTTGGCGCTTATTCACTAGGGCAATTGATATAGGTGCAGCTGCAAATTCGCCGCACCTATATCCAGCAAACCTACACTGTAATCGCCGAAATCCCAACCGCTTTACGCAATTCTTTAAGGAACGGGGCACTCACTGCGCGGGCTTTTTGGGCGCCTTCCTGCAATTGTTCTTCAATATGTTCAGGTGCTTGCATCAACGCGTCATAACGTTCTCTGGCTGGCGTTATTTGTTGATTGATATGCTCAAACAATACCTGTTTCATTTCCCCCCAGGCAATACCTTCGGCATAACGACGGCGTATTTCCGCTACTTCCACAGGCGTTGCGAACGCCTGATAAATACTAAATAACGTACAACCTTCAGTCTCTTTAGGTTCGCCTGGCTCCAGCGAATTAGTCTTGATCTTGTTAATCAACTTGCGCAGTTTCTTTTCGGGCTCAAACAGCGGAATGGTGTTGTTATAGCTTTTACTCATCTTACGACCATCAAGACCGGCTAAAGTTGCACCGTTTTCGTCGACTACCGCTTCCGGCAGCGCAAAATGTTCGCCGTAAATGTGATTAAAACGCCCAGCAATATCCCTGGCCATTTCTATGTGCTGGATCTGATCTTTACCAACCGGTACCTTATTGGCATTGAACATCAATATATCAGCGGCCATCAGTATCGGATAACTGAATAATCCCATGTTAATGCCCTTGTCTGGATCATTACCGGTAGTCGCATCGCCATTTTCTTCATTCTCGGCAACCGCCGCTTTGTAGGCATGCGCTCTGTTCATTAAGCCTTTTGCGGTAACACACGTCAGCATCCAGGTTAACTCCATGATTTCCGGCACATCCGATTGCCGGTAAAACACGGCGTTGGAAGTATCCAGCCCCAAAGCCAACCAAGTCGCGGCAATCTCCAGGCTTGATTGTCTGACTCTTTCAGGTTCCTGGCATTTGATTAACGCATGGTAATCAGCCAAAAAGTAAAACGGCGATACATTTGCATCCTTGCTAGCTGCAATAGCGGGTCTGATCGCGCCAACGTAATTGCCTAAATGGGGTGTGCCTGTGGTGGTAATGCCGGTCAAAACGATTGCTTTAGTCATTGGGTAACACTCGAAAGTTCTATTATTTGAATTTTTTTTAACTGCGTAACAGCCTGCACTTTCACATAAATTCTACGTAATATCCAGCCTGAGAGAGCAAACGCCACTTCCGGTTTGAGTTTTTTATAGTACACTTCAAGCGCTTTATTAACTTGCCAAAATAACCTAGAGAGGACGTAACATGTTGGATTACGATGAGAAGCGCAATTATATTCGCATGGAAATAGACTGCGAAGTCACCTATCGGCTGGCCAATTCAGATGAATTACACCGGGGGCATTGCTCTTCAATTAGTGGTGCAGGAGTATCCTTTACCGCCAACCAAGCGTTCGATGCCGGTAAGGCGATGGAAATAAATGTACTGACAAAAAACGCCCTTACTCCACCAATGACTGCTTTTATAGAAGTTGTAAGAAGCTCTCAAAATGAGGATGGCAGTTACGAAATTGCAGCCTCTATCAAGAGTATCAAAGGCAATTAATCTTATACATCACCAAGTCTAATTTTCACATTCCCCCATGTTCACAATTACCAAAGAAGTGTACTTTTGCTATGGTCACCGTCTAATGAATCACGCGGGCAAATGCCGCAATTTACATGGACACAGCGTTAAAGCCTCAATTGCTATTCGGCACGAGCAACTAAATGAGCAAGGTATGGTGTGTGATTTTGCAGATATTCGAGACTGCGTTGAAGGCTATATTGATCAACATCTTGATCATAACTTTCTGCTGCATAAAGATGATCCGATCATTCCAATGCTCATTGAAAATAAGGAACGCTTTTTAGCCCTTGACGAGCATCCCACCGCGGAAGTTTTAAGCAAAATGTTATACCAACATCTAAAGAAATCTGGCTTTAATGTAGCTCAAGTAACCTTATGGGAAACAGCCAGCGCTTATGCCAGTTACAGCGAAAACTGATTATTACCATGGCTTTGGTCAACCCGGTCAACAAATCAATCTGCCTAGAACAGGTTTGTGCATCTAATTATCTAAAGCTTTTTCGCTTAATCCCCGAATTAACTTCTGTCGTCGATAGCGCCATAGGACTTGCTCCTCATCACGCAGCCTTACACATTAGTATTATTGAGAAAACACCGTACACGATAACAGTTGAACTCAGCCATTGCTTCAGTGGCGATTTAAAGGCCCTGTTCGCACCAGCCGTTAAAATTCGTATATATCAGGATGCGCAATTGGCCGAAGTGCTAAGCGACCATATTCGAGGCGAAGTGGCCCAGGTCTTTAAAGATGCCGGCCCCAGCCGTGAGATCATGAATTACAAATGGCGCTTGAACTATTTTTTGCAAAAGTGGCTGGACCACTGCCTTAACAAAGGCTATCTCTTCAACATTAACCTAAAGACGGCTGTGTTGGCGGATACAATTTAACGCCCCCCGTAATTCCAACATTTATTACCCGCCGCACCAATGACTACTAAGCCCCCGTTATCTTCAGGTTATTGATTAGCCTGTTTCGATTCAGCAGTACTCACCCAGTCTTATTTCTAGTTTTAATTGGCTTAGGTACTGGCGAATACGCTTACGAGGTCAACATCGCCAGACCGCCCTTGCTTTTTCAGGGAGCTCCTCAAGCTATTGATAAACGTAATACTGACACTTGGTTTCGCATCTTACGCAATCATGGTTTTATTCTGGGTTATTCAGATTTACGAGGTAATCCGTTGTGGGTGGAATATGCATTGGCAAACTTAACCAATACATCTGCACTCAAACGCCCCAGCCACTTTGAGACAGATTGGCGCAGCCTCAATCGCGTCAGTCATGATAGTTTTCGCGACAGCGGTTATGATCGTGGTCACATGGCGCCCAACCATGCAATAAGTCGACTCTATGGTAAACAGGGGCAAACCGACAGTTTTTTAATGACCAACATTACGCCGCAAAAATCCAATCTTAACCAACGCATTTGGCAGCGTCTGGAGGAACTAGAAGCTGGGTACTTTGCTACCCATTTTGGGAAGATTTGGGTTATCACGGGGCCGATTTTTAATCGGAATATTGAGCGACTACCTAAAGACTGGACTGTCGAAATACCTGATGCATTTTTCAAAATCTATATTACCGAAGCTACCGCTAACAAGCCAAGTATCGCCCTAGCGTTTTTAATTCCACAGTCAGTAAATGGCAAAGAGCCTTTACATAAATTCATCACCAGCATTGATGACATAGAAGCCCAGTCTGGGCTGGATTTTTTCAGTTACCTGGACGATAACACTGAGGCTTCATTAGAGTCAGCAGCTAATCCCAGACCTTGGCATACCAACTTCGTTAACAAGCAGTTACGCTGGTAATCGTCACGTACAGTTTTATTGATCTAGCTCAATTTAAATATGTCTGATTTTGTTTTAATGGCCGCGCTTTATCACAAAGCAGCTACCCAATCAAAAATAACGAGGAGATTTTTCATGAGTGAAGTACAAGAAAAAGACAATTTCTGGCTTTATATAGGCGGCATAATCTTGGCAGCAGTTGCCTTAGTCGTAACTATCAAAAGCAGTGAACACGATAAGTATGAAAGCGCGTCAAAAGCGATCGCGGAAGATCCTAGCTACAAACAACACGTTTCAGAAAATAAGTAACGCTGTTTTGCGGTAACCGTAAGTTGTTGTAATGCTGTACCACTACAGATTGTTCTGTAGTCATTTCTAAACACCCTCCCAATACTGGGCTGATTTGTTCGTTATTCTGAATAAAGAGCAAGCAGCCCTTTTTTATTGACTATTTTCAGCTGCCTGGATCGAACTTCGATCAAGCCCAAAGTCTGAAAGTGATGCATGATGCGGCTGACAGTTTCATGCGCTATGCATAAATAACTGCCTATATCCTCACGCGACATGCTCAAGCGAAATTCCAGCTCGGCATAGCCGCGCGCTTTAAGACGTTCTGAAACTTGCACAATAAAACACGCTACACGTTCTTCAGCGGTTCGGCGCATAAGCATCATGCGTTGAATTTGAGCGTCAAACTGTTCGCCGGAGCGTTGCAATAAAATCTGACTCAAACTTGGAATAGTACCCGCCAGTAACTCGATTTGTTGCGCGGGTAAACGGCAATAATTGACGGTTTCCAAGGCAATCGCTGTGCATTGATGAAATTGCGTAGACAGTCCGTCAAACCCGAGTAATTCACCCGGCAACATAAAATCCACCACGATCTCATTGCCATTACGGTCAACGCCCAATAATTTAGCGCTGCCGGAACGTAACGCAATAATGCCTTTAAAGGCGCTACCCGCGTGATACAACGCTTCACCTTTTTGCCGTATGGTATTGCGATTGACTATTTCGCCTAATGATTCAACTTCGGTTTGACTTAAACCTTTGGGAATACATAAATTGTCCAAACTACAGTTTTCACAGGTTACCGCTTTTTTAATTGCCGCCGTGCCAGCCATTGCTTAATCCATTTATCTGAGATGTAAAAGCGCCTAATAGACTCGTTCTTTTGGCGGAATAGCGTCAACTTCATCGGTTAAGGTGTACAAATGCACTGGCCGATAGTCGATGTTAACTTTATCGTCAATCAACCACGTCAGCGTATGTTTTAACCACTCGTTATCATTCCTTGTTGGATAATCTTCCCGGGCATGACCACCTCGACTTTCTTGGCGATTACCCGCAGCAGTCATCGTCACCACCGCTTGAGCCAGCAGGTTATCCAGCTCCAGGGTTTCTACCAGATCAGTATTCCAGACCAACGATTTATCCTTAACGCCCACTTCAGCAAAAGACGCACGTACTTTTGCAATAGCTTCGATGCCTTCATCGAGCGTGGTTTGAGTTCTAAATACCGCGGCTTTCGCTTGCATGGTTTTTTGCATATCCAAACGAATATCGGCGGTACTAAGGTTGCCGCCGGCATGACGAATGTCGTCAAAACGAGCCAGAGCCTGATCGCAAGCCGACTTTGCCAGCGGCTTGTGTGCAGTGCGCGGTTTAATCAGTTCGGCACATCGAATTGCCGCCGAGCGCCCAAATACCACTAAATCCAGCAATGAGTTTGAACCTAGCCGATTAGCACCATGCACAGAAACACAAGCCGCTTCGCCGATAGCCATCAAGCCGGGTACGACAGTATCGGGATTATCACCAGCCAACGTGACCACTTCTGCTTTGTAATTAGTTGGGATGCCACCCATGTTGTAATGCACGGTCGGCAACACCGGAATCGGCTCACGGGTAACATCGATACCGGCAAAAATCTTCGATGTTTCGGCAATGCCGGGTAAGCGTTCGTGAATAATGGCAGGATCCAGATGTTCAATGTGTAAATGGATATGATCCTTTAGCTTGCCGACCCCGCGACCTTCGTTAATCTCGATAGTCATGGCGCGACTAACCACATCGCGTGACGCCAGATCCTTTGCAGACGGGGCATAGCGTTCCATGAATCGCTCACCTTCCGAATTGGTTAAATAACCGCCTTCGCCGCGTACGCCTTCGGTAATCAAACAGCCCGCGCCGTAAATACCGGTCGGATGAAATTGTACAAACTCCATATCCTGCAGCGGCAAACCCGCCCGCAAGACCATTGCGTTACCATCACCGGTAACCGTATGCGCCGAGGTACAAGAAAAGAAAGTCCGGCCGTAACCGCCGGTCGCCAATACGGTGACATGCGCCTTAAATAAATGCAGTGAACCATCATCCAAACACCACGCCAGTACGCCGCGACATTCGCCATCCTGCATAATTAAATCCAGCACGATGTATTCGACAAAAAACTCGGCCTTATGCTTTAAGGCTTGCTGATACAGGGTATGCAAAATCGCATGACCGGTTTTATCCGCTGCCGCGCAAGTACGTTGTGCGGTGCCTTTGCCGTAATGCGTGGTCATACCGCCAAAAGCGCGTTGATAGATTTTACCGTCCGCGGTTCTGGAAAACGGCACGCCATAATGTTCTAACTCGATAACAGCGGGGATGGCTTCGCGGCACATGTATTCAATTGCATCCTGATCACCCAGCCAATCCGAACCTTTAACTGTGTCATACATATGAAAACGCCAGTCGTCTTCGCCCATATTGGCTAACGCCGCACTGATACCGCCCTGCGCAGCGACTGTATGACTGCGGGTAGGAAATACTTTGCTAATACACGCGGTACTCAAACCCCTTTCCGCCATTCCCAAGGTAGCCCGCAACCCCGCGCCACCGGCGCCCACCACGACCACATCGTATTCGTGTTCAATAATGTTATAAGCAGCCATGCTTTACCCTAATAATGTAATGCGAAATACACCAAGCAACGCTGTCACAGCCAGTAACAACATCGTTAAATTCACCAGCCAGATTGTGACAATTTTAACCCCGCTGGCAGCCACGTAATCTTCAATCACCACCTGTAACCCTAGTGCCGCGTGATAGCAGACCATCAGTATCCAAGTAATCATGGCAATGCTATTAATAGGGCTGGCCAGCCAGGCAACAGTTTGTGCGTAAGATGCGGTAAACGTTAAGTTAAGAAACAACACCAACCAAAATGATAACGGTATCAACATCACTGCCGTCACTCGCTGCATCCACCAATGATGCGTGCCTGATTTTGCGGAGCCTAAGCCCCGCGCCTTAGCTAAAGGTGCTCTGTAATCCATAAGTTGCCTGCTAAACAAATATCAACGTTATCAAGGTCAGCGCTAACGAGGCCGCCAATTCAATCAGCGCATAGCGATTCATACGGTCTTGATCAAAACCATAACCCGCATCCCAAAATAGATGGCGAATTCCATGACACAAATGAAAAAATAACGCGTAAACAAAGCCCCAGTACACAACCGGCACCGGCCACCACTGCAAAATAGCCTGCAAGCGGTCATAAATATCGCTACCGGCCGCGATTGCGGCAACTATGCCTACAAATAACACCAGCCCACCGGACAAAAACACGCCAGTCATACGATGTGTAATGGAGATTATCCCGGTTAGCGGCAGCCGATAAACTTGCAGATGCGGGGAGGTGGGTCTGTTATTACCTGTTGCCATAATATCTTTCCAATAATTTGAGCTTCACATGATCTGCCAAATCAAAAACCGATGCAATCTCGGGCCGACTGCTTAAATGTTGATACGTCAGGATCAGTAGCCCTTACTTAGTTCGCGCCCAATGTCCGCGACTAATTGCGGCCCCTGATAAATTAAGCCGCTGTATATTTGCACCAGACTGGCACCGGCTTGAATTTTTTCTTGTGCATCAGCCGCAGTCAATATCCCGCCTGCCGCAATAATGGCACAACGACCATTTAACTCCGCCGCCAATCCCCGAACAACAGCGGTTGCGGCCTCTTTAACCGGCGCACCGCTTAATCCTCCGGCTTCTTGAGCAAGTGGATGATTTGCAATTTTATCCCGGGCAATCGTCGTGTTGGTGGCAATCACGCCGTCAATTTCAAATTCCAACAACAGCGCGGAGATATGACTAATTTCATCGCTGGTTAAATCTGGAGCGATTTTTAAAACCAGCGGCACGTATTTATTGTGTTGTTGCTGTAGTTTTACTTGCTCATCTTTCAATAGCGACAGCAGCGTTTTAATCTCGTCGCCTTGTTGTAGTTGGCGCAAGTTTTTAGTGTTGGGCGAGGAAATATTGATAGTAATGTAACTGGCAAAAGGATAAGCCTTACGCAAGCCGATTAAATAATCCTCGCTTGCCTGCTCAATTGGCGTATCAAAATTTTTGCCGATATTGATCCCCAAAATGCCGGAGTAATGACTTTGCTTTACCTGCGTTAGCAAGTGCTCCACACCCAGATTATTAAACCCCATACGATTGATGATGGCCTGATATTCCGGCAAACGGAATAATCGCGGCTTAGGGTTGCCCGGCTGTGGACGCGGCGTAACGGTGCCAATTTCAATAAAACCAAATCCCAGCGCGGCCAACGCATCAATATAATCGCCGTTTTTATCTAAACCTGCCGCTAAGCCCACCTGATTTTTGAACTCCAGCCCCATCACCTTAATAGGTTGTTCAACAACTTCTGGGTAAATAAGCTTGCTCAGGCCGATCTTCTCCGCTGCATTTAGCAAGTTGAGCGTGACGTGGTGAGCGGTTTCAGGATCAAGCGAAAATAGTAAGGGTCGAAGTAAAGGGTAAAGATTCATAGATGCTTTTTAGTTCTGAGTAAATCGGATGTCGTCACTATCCCTAATGCTGACTAGTCAATTGATAAGGCCCAGGCGCAATCACTGTCCGGCGATTCAATACCAAATCAACCAGCAATTGTGCAGATGCAGGGCCCATCGCCAAGCCGTTTCTAAAATGTCCGGCATTGATACTTACGTTACTTATATCAGGATGCTTAGATATATAAGGTATGCCTTGTTCAGTACCGGGCCTTAATCCAGCCCAATGCCGGATAATTGGGAAGTTCTTTAACGCTGGCAGCAGTTCAACGGCAAAGTGGCTGATTTTATCGCGCGCTTCAGGTGTGATGGTTTTATTAAAGTCATCGGTTTCAACCGTGCTGCCGGCCAAAATTTTACCGTCGCGGCGCGGAATTAAATATTGATCACCATCCAACACCATATAAGGCAGGGTATCCGGCGAGGCTTCAAACAACAGCATTTGCCCTTTAACTGGCGCAATTTTGGGAGCTTTAGTGCTGGTCACCGGAAAAAACTGTTCAAACAGCTGCCCGGTCCATGCGCCGGCAGTAATGACTAACTGGTTTACAGCAAGCCGTCCGGTGCTGGTGTTGAGTGCTGTTACTTGATTTTGCTCAATCGAAATACCCGATAAAGCGTAATGTTCCAGCAAGGTGACACCTTTAGCGAGTAAATCTAACTTTAAAGATTTGACCAGTTTGGGATTACGCACTTGAGCAATGTTCGGTAACCACAACGGGTGCTCCGGAGTCGTTTGCAGCGCAGTAGCGCTATCAGGCATCGTTGGAGAAAATGTTACGTGATTGTGGCAGCACCAATCAATCGCGGCCATCACATCCGGATTTTTAGTGATCAATAATCCGCATGGCGTCCATTCTGGGTCTTCACCGGTCTCGTTCAGCAATTGCGCGGCTAACTCCGGGTATAACTTTAGACTTTGCATTACCAAGCGAGTAATGGCTTGCGGCTGTCGCCACGGATACAACGGTAACAAAATGCCGCCACCGGCCCAGGATGATTCTTGCCCAAGTTGATTTTTTTCAATAACGGTAACCGTGGCACCTGCTTTAACAAATTCACGCGCTGTTAATAGGCCGATAACGCCGCCGCCGATGATAGTAATGTCAGAAATCATGAATAATTAAAGTGAAAACCAATTAAAAACAAAGAAATGAACGGCACTGGGAATAACTTACCACGAAAGCCCCTTTTTGAGGCGAATTGTGCTCTGTGGTTAAAATAAAAACCCCATAAAAAGCTGTTGTTTATTTGATACATTCTAAAAAATAAATCACATTTACATCTTAAGCTATTGATATAAATCAATTTATGAGCGATAAAAAATTAATCTAAAACCTTGTTGGAATCGATTTTTGCTGCTACCATTAGCCCCGTAAAATCGCTTTGTTGTGTAAAAGCAAAAATTTGTAAAATAACAACCTCAATGGAGGCACTATGAAAAAAACTAATATGCAATGGGGCGTTATCGCTACCGCAACTGTAGCAATAGTAGGTGCATTAGCATCTCCACAAGCTTTGGCTAAAACCAAAGCTAAAGCGCCTGCTAATGAAGGCTACGCAGCAGCACCATCAACCAACAGCCGTGTTGATGCCTTAGAAGCGCAATTACAAGCTATGCAAGCTGAATTAAGCAGCTTAAGAGCCTCACAAAACCGCCCTTCTACTGAATCTGCCAAGGTTCAAGAATTGGATGAATGGTCAAAATCTATTACCGCTAAACAAGCGAAGTTAGAAAACAAAGACAACATGGTGTTTTTCCGTGGCGGTTTTTCACATAGCAACGACAATAGAGGCGGAGATGTTTCCGTCAGTGCTTTCCCAGGCGGTGTAAATGGTGATCTTTTGGTTGGCAGCAATACAACCGATAAAGATGCTTGGTATTTCGGAGCTGGTTTCGATTTTAGCTTGAACGACAATCTGTTTGGTTTGTGGAACAACACTGAAGTGTTGGCCGAATTAATGTTTGATTATAAAGAGCTTTCAAGTAACACACAAAGCGTGCTGACTGGTCAATCAGTTACTTCAAATCAATTTACTCTGGCAGCTTCTCCAAAAGTTAAATTCTTCAAAGGCAGTGCTTTTAGACCTTGGATAATCCCTGTTGGCTTTGAAATCAGCGTAATTAGTCCTCCATCTGGTGCAGTAACCGTATTAAATCCAGGCATGCAGTTTGGCGCTGGTGCTGATTACAAAATCTGGAAAGATCTTTATGTTGGTGCTGACGCACGTTATCACTACTCTGCTGATAATGTTGACGGCGTTAACACTGACGGCGTAACTGCCGGCGGTTACCTCGGTATAGGTTTCTAAGCTACACGCTTAAAACCAAACCCAATAAAAAGGAGGGCGTCAAACCCCTCCTTTTTTTGTGCCTGAAAGAAGCCCAATAAAATAGCCAGTGTCGACTGAGTAGAGCGCCGCGAAACCCAACATGACATTCCAAATGCCTTACGCGCTGAGTTTTGGCTACGGCCGCTGCCCAACCTATGTTGCCAAAACACTCCAATTTGAATGGCAACTCTTTTTACCGTAGACTTGTACCACTTCAAGTACATAAGAGGTGTGTGATGCGTATAATTTCTTTTACCCAAGCAAGAAACAGTTTGAAATCAGTGTTGGATAGTGTGGTGAATGATGCCGATTGCACTGTCATTACTCGTCGCGATGCTGACAATGCGGTGGTTATGTCCATGGACTATTACAACAGCCTAATGGAAACCGTACATTTACTAAAATCCCCAGCTAATGCGGCCCACCTGGCCCAATCTATAGAACAATATAAAACCGGCAACAGTAAAGAACGAGAAACCATTGATGACTAGACAGTTAGCCTGGACGGATGCTGCATGGTCAGACTATTTATACTGGCAAGGTCAGGATAAAAAAACATTAAAACGCATCAATGCCCTTATTGCTGACACCAAAAGAGCACCCTTTGAAGGCATAGGCAAACCGGAAGCACTAAGAGAAAATTTATCGGGCTTTTGGTCTCGACGAATTGACGAATCCAATCGGCTAGTTTATGCGGTAAATGATCAGCACTTAACCATCATTGCCTGCCGTTATCACTATGAAACCTGAAAGGCGTAATGGCGGACGTCAATCCCCTCCTTTTTTGTGCCTGAAAGTAACTTCATTGACGACAAAAGCCCTCAAGTTCATACTTCGAAAATAGAACATTAAGACGGAAGTAACTATGAAAGCAACTGCAAAAGACTTGAGAATACATTCAAAAGAACTACTTGACGTAGTTAGTCGCGGAGAAGACGTTGTTATTACCTTCCGTGGCAAACCTTGTGCAAAGCTTGTTCCGTATGAAGAATCGGCCCAACCGCTTGTGCCGGATAAAAAAGATGGCTTGTTCGGCATTTGGGCAGACCGTGACGATATTGACTCTGTTGAAGATTACATGCAAAACCTAAGAAAGAGCCGATTTTCTTAATGTTGATGTAGGTTGGGTAGAGCACCGCGAAACCCAACATGGAGCATCAGATACCTTAAGCGCTGGGTTTCGGCTAGCGCCTCTACCCAGCCTACGCAACGCCAATACGAAAACTATCGGATTATTAAAGACATTTCCTTAATCGAATTTAAGCCAATTTAGCCCGTGAAAGCCCTCTACCCTGAAATCCTTCCCTTCCACACATTTATGCTGGAAACCGGCAACCAACATTTGGTTTATGTTGAGCAAAGCGGCAATCCTGATGGCATTCCGGTCATTTTTTTACATGGCGGACCTTGCTCCGGCACCAAGCCCGATCATCGGCGATTTTTTAATCCCGAGCATTATCACATTATTTTGTTTGATCAACGCGGCTGCGGTAAGTCGCTGCCTTTTGGTGAGCTGGAACATAACACCACGCAGGATTTAATTGATGATATGGAGCGCATTCGCGAACAGCTAGCCATCAAACAATGGCTGTTATTTGGCGGCTCCTGGGGCGCAGCGCTGGCATTGTTGTATGCCCAAAAACATCAAGACAAGGTCTTGAGTATGATTCTGCGCGGCACGTTTTTGGCTCGGCTGCAGGATATGAATTGGTTTCTGGGTAATGGCGCCGGGCTGATTTATCCTGAGTTGTGGCAACAGTTGGTTGAAAGTATTCCTGCACACTGGCGTGAAAATTTACTGTCCGGATTATGTGCGGCAGTTTGGCATGATG